>Ga0308018_10000164_pt1 | contig 35488 bp, 34 predicted proteins | sample Neamet282_FD_203130 | JGI IMG/M metagenome (GOLD analysis project Ga0308018, IMG submission 203130) | Marine microbial communities from water near the shore, Antarctic Ocean - #282 | ecosystem: Environmental > Aquatic > Marine > Unclassified | place: Southern Ocean | collected 2014-10-01
ACGAACTTTCCTTCATAATTCCATTCACGAAGAGGTATTAGTTCATCCTCGATGTCTCCCATAGCGGGGGAACTGTATTTAACCCCTCCAATTCCCTTTCAGCAATTCGATTTCCTAACAATTCCAATACGCCACTGCTCACAATTACATTATTGCGACAATTCATAGGATCGATAGCTTAATTCTTACGACTAATATTTATATTGGGTGTCCTTTTTTATAAAATTGGGTGTCCTGTATTAAGATAAAACCAGGCCCTGCATTCTGGGGCTAAGTATAAGAAATCATTAAGGTTATTGGGCTGCGAATGCAGTGACACTAGGGCAAGGGGGCAGATATACCGTCTATTTTTAGGGTCGGGAAAGCACCTGTAAGCACTTGAAAGCACTATATATTGTTTGACTTCGGCCGACGCACACTATATGTTGCGCTCAGTAGAAGTAGCTAAATTTTTGGCTTTTTGAAGTAGTAAGCCTGTTTAGAATTGGAAGTTTGGTCGTCTCAAACGTGATTCTTCTCCGATAATTTAGTGGCCAGGTAGTAAAATAAGAATAAAACCGACACTAGTCCTACTTAGAAATCGCACATTAGCTGGAGTTATAGCGAATGAACAAATCTGCTGAAGCAGCAATAGAAAAGCCAATAAAAAATGCCATAACGGAAGCTATTGAAGAAGCGAAAGCAGATAGCGATCTGAATTTTCTAAAAAAGCAGAAAGAAGATGAAATCCGCTTGAGACTTGACCAATTCGCCAAGGAACTCTCTCAGGTGAAGAAGCAGCGAGATCAGCACTAGGCCTAATCCAGCTACTTACTTATCCCAAGGCGCTTTCAGAACCCAGCGCTCACCCTCCCCCCCGTGTCACTCGTTTCAAGCCCAATTTAAGACCGCGTGTCATATTGCCGCAGATTCGATTCTGTCTATGAATTCGGGCCTCCAAAGCGTTACACTGAGGCCGTGAAGTCAACTCGGTGACGTGCGTGAATTTCGCATTCATTGGTCACCAGTCAGTTAAACCCCAAGAAGGAAGTTCGATATGTCAGGCAGCGGGAAATTGAAATCATTAGTAGCGCTATTTGTGCTAGCAGCTTCTTTTGTCGGCTGTGCCAGTATCACTGACTACTCGCCTTTCCTGCGTGCAGAGCCTGCCGTAGATTCAGTATTGAATCGCGCCCCGCGCAATTTGCGTCTCTTCTATGAGGCATTACCTGATGTGACTAATAGCAGTCTTACGCTTACCGGCCCAGAAGGGAATTACGATTTGCGCGGTTTTCACACAATGGGGTCCGATGACCTCATGATCGAAATCACTAATCCATCGATTCCCGATGGGGATTACGTGGTTGCTTGGTCGGCAGTGGTTGGAGAAGATTCCACCGTCTACGATGGTTCCTATCAATTTTCTGTAGTGACCAATCGATAGCGACAACTAATTTTGGGTTTGGTCTTAACTCTATCGAAATAGAAGTGGCAGATGACGCTTTAAGAAATAGCCTATAAATACAGCATCTTTTGGGAGATTAAAGAATAGTTGGTGCCCAGAAGAGGACTTGAACATCTAATTAAAAAAATGGCTTAAGGCATATAATCAAATATACCTACTAACCTACCTACTAAAAGGCCAATTTAGATTGGCTTTTGACCTCCACCCCCCGTTTTCTAGTAACCGCCCAGCCAGCACCCCACCCTGAGGGCGCATTGCGATATTTCAGGATGGCGCTTCATATATTCTTTCCGGCTATTATCGATTGTTATTAAAGATAGAAATGTTTATTAATGCTGGAGATATACGTTCCACTGAATTATTTAAACAGGGAATTCTTACAAACTGGTAAGCCGGCGCCTAGTGAATAAATAAAGCACTCCGTATTTTGGCTGAATCCATAACAATGTAGAAAGCAAATGAATCTGAGAATCGTATCTTTATTAAGTGCATTGTTGCTAGGTGCTTGTGGCAGCGAATCTGGTCACAGCCAAATTTCAAGACACTGAGGACTGTGGCCAAGTAATAAAAGGGGTCAGAGTAAAAATAGAATACTTTTAAGTTTGGTTGCAGCAGTCTTGCTGGGACGGAAGAATCCAAAAATCCTTAGGATTGTTTGTCTCCAGCGATCTTCTAAATTCTCTAAACAAGGTACTTACACATGAGCACGCCACAGCAAGAAGTAGAGCAAGCATTAGGAATGGACGGTAAGCGCAAGCCATTCAACTGGATGTGGTTAGTACTGGTCGCTATGGTTGGTGGTGGTATCTATTTCCTGCAGCAGGAACCACCGGTGCAGCTAGTTGAATACGTAACGCAGACACCAACACGGGGAGAGTTACAGGTTACGGTCACAGCCACAGGAACTTTGCAGCCAACAAAGCAGGTTGATATTGGCAGCGAAGTTTCCGGCATCATTGAAAATGTGTTAGTGGATTTCAATGACAAGGTGACAGTGGGGCAGATCATGGCCCAGTTGGATACCCAGACCCTGGAAGCAAGACTTACTTCTGCACGTGCCTCATTGCAGAGCGCTGAGGCGTCACTGGCACAGGCTCAGGCAACTGTGATCGAAGTTGACGCAAAGGCTCGGCGCTCGAAAGAGCTTGCCGAGCGTGATCTGCTCTCACTGCAGGCCCTAGAAGCTGATGAAGCTGCTTCTCTAAGGGCGATAGCATCGGTTGCCGGTGCCGAGGCTCAAGTGACTTCAGCAAAAGCTGCACTGAATGAATCTGAGACATCGTTAGCGAAAGCAGTTATCAGATCACCAATTGACGGCATCATCATTTCCCGTGAAGTGGATCCTGGCCAGACTATGGCTGCATCCTTCCAGACGCCGGTAATGTTCATCGTAGCTGAAGACCTGGCCCACATGGTGCTGAACCTGGACATCGATGAGGCTGATATTGGTCAGGTCAGGGAGGGACAGAAGGCCACATTTCGGGTTGATGCCTATCCCAGAACAGAATTCACAGCGGAAATCATTTCCGTTCGCTTTAACCCCCTCAAAGTAAACAACATCGTAACTTACGAAACCGTGCTTAGTGTCAGTAATCCGGAATTGCTGTTGCGCCCGGGTATGACAGCAACGGCTGAAATCCTTATCGAAGAAACTTCGGAAGTGCTATTAGTACCGAACCGCTCTCTGCGTTTTCTGCCTCCTGACGAGCTGGTCGCGCAGCTTGCTGCAGAAGGAGACAACGTTTGGGTGCTTGAAAACGGGCAGCCAAGGCCGGTGCCGGTGACGATAGGTCTTAGCGACGGAGAGTTCACCGAAATAAAGTCAGACTCACTATCGGCAGATGCAGTGCTCATCGTTGATATTGTCAGGGAAGCAAGGTCTACGTTACCAGGCGGGAGCCCGTTCGGATGAGCGGATCGCAATTGAGCCAGTCTCGGGGCAGAGAGGCGCTGGCGATAGATGCTGCGGATTCAGCTGAAAAAGTACCTACCATCCGCTTGCAACAGCTTCTGCGCAGTTACGGACACGGAGAGTCAGAAGTGATTGCCCTGAACAGCATCGATTTCACAGTACAAAAGGGAGAGTTTGTTGCCTTGATGGGGCCATCCGGGGCGGGCAAGTCCACCTGTCTGAATATGTTGGGTTGTCTTGATCGTCCTACTAGCGGGCATTATTTTTTCCAGGGCGTCGACGTCGCCTACTTGTCAGGTGAACAACGGGCACTGTTGCGGCGTCATTTTATCGGCTTCGTATTTCAGGGGTTCAACCTGCTGAATCGCACGACTGCACTCGAGAACGTGGAATTGCCACTGATATACCGGCGGGTCCCGGCTAAAGAACGTCATCGCCGTGCGCACGAGGCATTGGAAAAAGTAGGACTGAGTGGGCGCGAAAAACATACACCGGGAGAGTTGTCCGGTGGACAGCAGCAGAGAGTGGCAATAGCCCGTGCCATTGTGACAGATCCCGCATTGATGCTTGCCGATGAGCCAACCGGAAATCTTGACACTGCCATGAGTCAGGAAATCTTACGCCTGCTAACGCAGCTGAATCAGGAGCAGGGGCTTACCATTGTGATGGTGACCCATGAAGCTGACATAGCCGCAATCGCGCAGCGTGAAGTCCATTTTCTGGATGGGCGCATAGCGACCGACACCACTCGAAGGGAGCAGTCGGAATGATGTTAAATGCCATTTTGCTGGCATTTCGTGCCTTGCGCCGCAATGTTATGCGCTCCCTGCTCACCATGCTTGGTATTGTGATCGGAGTGGCGGCGGTTATCGCCGTGGCAACTCTGGGGGCCGGTGCCAGTGATAGCATCACCTCGCAAGTATCCAGTCTCGGTGACAAGTTGCTGTTCATTGCTCCTGGCACCGATCAGCGTGGTCCGGAAGGCGGATCCGCCATCAGGCAATTTACTCGCAGGGATGCAGATGCTTTGGAAAGCAACATTTTCGGAATAGAAGATGTATCACCTACGGTTTCGAAGCAGGTTACGACGGTTTACGGCAATAGTAATTGGTCTACTTCTGTCACCGGTATTACTGCGGAGTATTTCCCGGTGCGTAATGCCAGTGTGATTCGCGGCAATGATTTTTCCGAACAACAATATCAGAGCGGGCGTCTGACCTGTATTTTGGGTAAAACCGTACGTGAGGAATTGTTTGGTGCGGTTGACCCCGTAGGAAGCACCATTCGTATTGGTATAGCCACTTGCCAAGTCATCGGAGAACTGGAATCAAAAGGACAAGCTGGCCCGGGTAATGATCAGGACAATATCATTCTAGCGCCGCTGCGTGCTGTGCAAATCCGCTTGATCGGCAATGAAAACATAACCGCTATTGCGGCTTCCGTGAGTTCGGGCGCAAGCAATACGGAAGTCAGATTGAGGATTGAAGAACTGATGCGCGAGCGTCGCAATATTCGAGAGACGGATGTTGATGATTTCCGCGTGCTGGATCCCGCCGAGATTGCCGGCGTGCTTGAAGATGTGACCGGTATATTGACTCTTTTCCTGAGCGCCATTGCAGGAGTTAGCCTACTGGTGGGCGGCATCGGCATCATGAACATCATGTTGGTGTCGGTAACTGAACGCACTCGGGAAATAGGTATACGACTGGCCATTGGTGCGCTGGGAAAAGAAGTGCTAACGCAATTTTTAGTGGAGTCTGTGATCCTGACTACGCTGGGAGGCTGCATCGGAATATTTATTGGCTTAACAGGTTCCTATGCAGGGGCGGTGTATATGGGTTTCGATTTTATTATTGATCCAAATATTTTGATGGGCGCTTTTGCATTTTCGGCTCTAGTCGGAGTGGTGTTTGGGTATGTTCCGGCACGACGTGCGGCGCGCCTCGATCCGATTGAAGCGTTACGCCACGAATAACATTCCAGATATTGAGAATAGCTGGTTGCTCAGTGATGGCTCAGCTCGAGCCTGGTTAGATGGAGATGGAGCACTGCCGGTACTGCCTACAGCCGCAGGATACCTGGCAATTGAAATAGTCTGATGTATGAATAAATGGGGTTAGAGTAGAAATCAGATACGAGAATATCGGATTATATAAAAGAGATGTGTAAACCAACCAAGTATATAATCGTTATATTATATTGTTACCAAACATGGATAAATAATACATGAAATTAATATTTCAAAAATCAGCAATAATTTTGTTTTCTGGATTATTAATATCCAGTAGCTATGCAGGTGTATTGCGAGATTTTTTTATCTCTAACTTTGTTGATATGAGAGGATATCGATATTGTGAACTACTATTTCAGTTTGATGATAGAACTGAAGTTTGGGGGACACAAGGATTAAATCAGTGTCCTCAAACTGATTGGAATGAATTAGATTTGGATCGTATAAAATCATCGAACAATGCAACTAACCTTATTGCGAACGGACCAAGATACTTTGTAGTAAATTCTTCGATTGATATGGATTTGCCAGATGAATCAACAAGGAAATTCGGGAATTTAGAGATGCGAAAATTGGCAACTGTTGGAATGCTTGATATAGAGCGGAGTTTTACGGAAATTTCCGTCTATAGAAATAATATTTGGATATTTAAGGAAGATGAACAAATATATTTATTGATAGATACTGACGGTAGTGAATACATAATGCAGTCATATTCGTTAGTTATAGACGCTTCAATGGAGGAGTCTAAGTTAAGCAATCTAGAGGAAAAACTAAATCTTCCAGTCGGATGGAGGTATGAAACTAGAGTGTTAGACAGTGAATTACGGGTTCCAGCAAATGGAGAAGCAATAGTTCTGCGGGATAATCGTGGCAATACATATCAAAAAATCATTCATATAGATTAATGTAAAAATATTTACTTATGAAAACACCCAAGAAATCTGGTTATATTATTTACTGTCGAGTAATACAAATCAGCAATTGAGATGTACATGGAATATAGAAGAAATGATGTTGGTAATGGATACATTACAGCAGGTAGATTTAGCACTATCACTTCTCAACTAAAGCACTTTTCGAAGTTTGCACACAAAGATACTGTACTTACTGATTTATCACGTAAATCAATGAAGAAATACCACTCAACAAGAAAGTCTCAAACAAGAAATACAGTTGCTAATGCAACATTACTAAATGAACAAGCGAGTATTAATGCACTTATCAAGTGGTTATGGAAAGAAGGGTACATACACTTTGATAGTTTTGATTTTGAGAGAATTACACCAGAAACAAATTTAGATAACAGTAGAAGAAACAATTTTACAGATGATGAATACAGAATGTCATTTTCATTCTTACTGACGATCATCGCTTTGACTTTATGGGCTTTACAGACAAAGTAGCCTGGCTTGAAACACCAAATCTGGACAGGCTAGCCAGTGAGGGAGCCTATTTTCCAAACACTTATGTTACCACTTCGCTATGCTCGCCTTCCCGCGCGTCGATTCTAACTGGCCTTTACTCGCACACTCACACGGTAATCGACAACGCGTCGCCAGATCCTGGCAATCTCACCTTTTTTCCGGAGTATCTGCAAAACTCAGGTTATCAGACCAGCTATTTCGGAAAGTGGCATATGGGGAATCACAGTGACGAGCCACAGCCGGGATTTGATCACTGGGAAAGTTTTCGAGGACAAGGTGTCTATTACGGCCCTACACTTAATATCAATGGCGAACACACGACCTATGACGAGGCTACGTATATCACCGATGTCTTAACCGAGCATGCAGTGGAGTGGCTTGATTCGGACTATAGATTGGTGCCCAGAAGAGGACTTGAACCTCCACGACCTTGCGATCACTAGCACCTGAAGCTAGCGTGTCTACCAATTCCACCACCTGGGCATATTCTTAGATGGGTCCGGTCTCGAAATGGCCGGAGCGCAACTTTAACGAGAGCCATTGGGTCTGTCAATGTGATAAAAGGGAGTAGATTTAATTTTTTGGCTAGTAGTAAAGTGGCTTCGCTATAGTATGGATGATGGCGAGCCTTAGGGCCATTTCAACCCTGTGGGGCGCCCTGTAAAGCGGGCGTCCAAAAAATCCTACGCATATAGTGAGCCCCCACGACCTTGCGATCACTAGCACCTGAAGCTAGCGTGTCTATCAATTCCACCACTTGGGCATATTCTTAGATGGATTCGGCCTTATTTCGACCGGAGCGCAACTCTATCTAGAGCCATCGAGCCTGTCAGTACCATGGTTTCCCCTGTCCCTAGTGACTGTTGTCACATACTTTGCAGATCGCTAGGTGTATAATGATTCTTTCTTATTTCTAGTATCCTTCCTTAATGTCTAAAACCCCAAAATCTAAAGATCCCCACGCGCAGCGTGAGGCTGAAAACTACGCCAATCCCATTCCCAGCCGGGAATTTATTCTTCAGCTGTTAGAGCAGATAGGTGAGCCAATCGGCCATCTGGCGCTTTGTGAGCAGATGAAATTAACTTCCGAGGAGCAGATCGAGGCGTTACGTCGGCGACTGATCGCGATGAGTCGTGATGGTCAGATCATCAGCAATCGGCGAGGCCTATTCGGCTTGGCTGCGCATATGGATCTGCTCAAGGGTCGTATCCAGGGAAACAAAGACGGCTATGGATTCTTTATTCCTGAAGATGGCTCCGGTGACATGTTCCTCGGTACGCGTGAGATGGAGAAATTATTCGATGGCGATGAGGTGCTTGCGCGGCATTCCGGGTTCGATAATCGTGGCCGGCGCGAAGGCATGGTCGTCGAGATACTCAAGCGCCGCTTCGAGCAGATAGTTGGTCGCTACTACCGTGAAGATGGATTCGGCATTCTGGTTCCCGATAGCAAACGAGTGAGCCATGAGATTTTGATTCCAGATCAGAATGCGGGCAGCGCAGAAGATGGTCAGTTCGTCGTCGCGGAAATTACCGAATATCCTAGCAAGCGACGCAAAGCGGTCGCGAAAATTGTCGAGGTTCTCGGCGACAGTACGACTCCCGGTTTAGAAATAGAAGTAGCTGTGCGCAGTCACGATATTCCCCATGTCTGGCCTTCCTCTGTAGAGAAAGAAACCTACCGTTTTTCGGAAGAGGTCGGCGAGGCTGATCTTCAGGGGCGCGCCGATTTGCGTGACATCCCATTCGTTACCATAGATGGCGAAGACGCGAAAGATTTCGATGATGCGGTGTTTGCGCGGCAGCATAAAGGGGGTGGCTGGACACTCTTCGTTGCGATCGCCGATGTCTCACACTACGTGAAGATCGGGAGCGCGCTAGATGAAGAAGCTATTACGCGAGCGACCTCTGTCTATTTTCCGGGCCACGTGATTCCCATGTTGCCCGAAAAACTTTCCAATGGCCTCTGCTCATTGAAGCCCAAAGTCGACAGACTGACGATGGTGTGCGAGATGGAGATATCGGCAAGTGGTGAGATGACTAACTACAGTTTTTATGAGGGAGTTATTCATTCCCATGGGCGCATGACCTACAACGAAGTTTCCGATATCGTCGAACTTGCTGAGAATGATGCTCAGAAGAGCATACAGGCAACTATTAAGAAGCGTCATGAGTCCCTCATTGAGCACTTCGAAAATCTATATTCTCTTTTTCATGCATTAAGAGCCGTAAGAGATAGTGGCGGCGCTATGGATTTCGACACGACGGAAACGCGCATCGTATTCGGTGAAGACAGGAAGATACGAGAGATCGTCCCGGTGTTTCGCAACGACGCGCATCGCTTGATCGAAGAATGCATGCTGTGCGCGAACGTAGCCGCTGCACGCCTTTTGGAAGACTCTAAGCTGCCCGCTCTGTACCGTGTGCATGAAGGCCCGAATCCGGCGAAGCTAGAGAATTTGCGCATGTTTCTCAAGGAGTTGGATCTGCATCTGCCGGGCGGAGACAAACCAGAGCCCGCGGACTATCAGTATGTACTGAAGCAGATGGCGGGTCGCCCCGATCGGATTTTATTGCAGACAATGCTGATTCGTTCCTTGATGCAGGCTGTCTATTCACCTGAAAATCCAGGACATTTTGGTTTGGGCTATGATGCCTATGCGCACTTCACTTCACCGATTCGTCGTTACCCAGACTTGTTGGTGCATCGTGCCATCCGTTACCTAGTTCGTAACAAGCCCGGCGCTCATGTTAAGAAGCAACCTGGAGCGGCAGATCTTGCGAAGAAAACAATTTACCCTTTCGACTTAAAACAGATGGTCGAGTTGGGTGAGATCTGTTCGACTTCTGAGCGCCGTGCTGATGCGGCGAGCTATAGCGTTATCGATGCGCTGAAATGTGAATACATGCAGGATCGAGTGGGAGACGAGTTCATAGGTACCGTTACCTCGGTGACGAGCTTTGGCTTGTTTGTAGAGCTGAATGAAATTTACGTCGAAGGCTTGGTGCATATCAGCGAACTTAGCAACGATTACTACCACTTCGATCCAGTGCATCATAGTCTGAGTGGTGAGCGCAGTCAGAAGACCTATCGTCTCGGCGACAGCGTTGAAGTTAAAGTTGTGCGTGTTGATTTGGATGAAAAGAAGATCGACCTGCAGATGGTTGGCCTGAAGCAGTCGGCCAAAAAATTCGGCAAGTCGAAAGCCAAAAAACCTGATTCTAAAAAGCCGCAATCGAAAAAAGAAAAACACGCCAAGAAGAAAACTGATTCTTCGAAGAAGGCGAAGCCCTCGAAGAAATTGAAGCACAAGAAGCGCCAAGCAAATGTGGAGTCTAAATCTGGAAAGGGAACAGTTACTGCGACAAAGACTCCTGAAAAGAAGGCTAATGCTGAATCTGGAAAGCCTAAAAAGAAGCCTTCGTCTAGACGCAGAAAGAAACCGAACGCGAAGCCTCAGGCGTAACTTCTAGCTTAGTCGAAAGTGTAAACTCGGTCTTAACAAGAATAACGACGATCACCATGCAGAACGGAAAAGACAGTCAGGGAAAAGTAATAGGCATACATGCGGTCTCCGAGCTACTCGTTCAGCGACCCGGTTCGGTAAGTCAGCTGTTAATTCAGGCTGGAAGAAACGACAAACGCATCAATGAGCTTCGCCAGCTAGCGGCTGGCGCGAATGTCGCGATAGAAGAACTCAGCAAGGAAGCCTTCGAGAGAGAATTCGAGGGAGTGCATCAAGGTGTCGCTGCCATCGGGGACTTTGAGAACAGCACTCTGTCAGAAAAAAGCCTATTCCAGTTGCTGGATGGGCTTGACCATCCACCTTTGTTGCTCATACTGGATGGTGTTACTGATCCTCATAACCTAGGGGCCTGCCTACGCAGCGCGGATGCCGCGGGCGTCGATGCCGTGATCATCCCCAAGGATAACTCTGTGGGCCTGAACGCTACGGTGCGCAAGGTGGCCTGCGGGGCCGCTGAGACGGTCAATCTCGCCTTGGTGACGAACCTAGCTCGTTGTCTGGACAAGCTGAAGGAAGAGGGCATCTGGCTCGTGGGTGCCGCCGATCAGGCTGACAGCTCCCTCTATGATCAAGATTTAGGTGGTGCGATAGCCCTGATCATGGGTTCGGAGGGCCGCGGTCTGCGCCGTTTGACGCGCAAGAGCTGCGATTTTCTGATATCTATCCCTATGGCGGGCGCGCTCAGCAGTTTAAACGTATCCGTGGCGACGGGAGTCTGCTTGTATGAGGCCCGTAGGCAGCGGATTAGTAAATAGTCGACCCAGGAAATGCATCTGGATAGGGCTATTAATCACTTAGCTTCAAATGTTGCTAAAATTTCGACCAGAAAACCACAGTATCATGTGTTTTTCTGGTCGACTAAGTTGCACAGGGGTGTGCAACCATTGCCCGTTAAGGGCAATGCGAGTGCGCCAAAACCCAGTAAAATGAGACTATACGCTCGGCTTTTGGTGCGCGACATACTGAAAAGTCACCCATGACTTTTCAGTATTGATCATTAATAGGCCGGAAACGGCCTATTAACCGTGATTTGGCTTCTCTAAGTATGAGTAAAGCTTGCATCCCCCACCCAGAATCCCTAGAATTCCCCCTCGTTTTTATCTGCGGGACTAGTTTCCGTAGCTACATAACTCCTTGTCTTACCGCGCACATCAGTGCTGATGGAAGGCATTAACCCAGAAGGAGTCTCTATGAGACACTATGAAATTGTATTCTTGGTGCATCCCGACCAGTCAGAACAGGTCGCAGGGATGATCGAGCGCTATACTCAGTTGATGGCCGATAGCGGTGGGCAGATTCACCGATTGGAAGACTGGGGCAGACGCCAGCTCGCCTACCCAATAAATAAGATCCACAAAGCGCACTACGTACTCATGAACATCGAGTGCAACGGTGAAGCTTTGGAAGAACTTACTACTCTATTTCGCTTCAATGATGCGGTTATTCGTAACCTTGTTATTAAGACAAAGGCGCCTGTAACGGAAGAAACTTTTATTCTGAAGGGCGAGCGAGAAGGTAAAGAGCGCAAGCAACGTGCCGAGCAGAAGCGCAGTATGGAAGATGACGCAGCCGCAGCGTCTGCAGCAAAAGCAGCTGCAGCGAAAGCCGCGGAAGAAGCTGCCGCTCCAGCGGAGGAAGCTGCCGCTCCAGCGGAGGAAGCTGCCGCTCCAGCGGAGGAAGCTGCCGCTCCAGCGGAGGAAGCACCTGCTAAAGAGGCTCCAGCCGCTGCACCGGAAGCACCAGGTGAAGAAGCCGCTGCACCGGAAGCTGACGCAGAGAAGCAGGACTAAGTCACTGCAAGCACGAACACTTTCCTAGTACGAATAGAGATAGACAGACAGGATAAAAATTATGGCTCGTTATTTTAGGCGACGTAAATTCTGCAAATTCACTGCAGAAGGCACAGTACAAATAGATTACAAAGATCTTGAAACTTTGAAAGCGTATGTTTCTGAGACGGGCAAGATTGTCCCTAGCAGAATCACAGGCACAAAGGCTCGCTATCAGCGTCAGCTCTCAACTGCAATTAAGCGTGCGCGCTACTTGGCGTTGATTCCTTATACGGATAGTCATCAGGTTTAAAAGGTTATAAGCATGCGCGGCCTTGCTGAATTCGTAATGAAGGGACGCAAGCAGGCCATAATGGCAGTACTGCTGTTGGGTCTGATACCGATTGTAAATTTTTTAAGTCCGGTCGTAGTTGGCTTAGTCGTATTACGTAAAGGTTTGACCGAGGCCACGCAAGTTTTAGTTTGGGCCATTTTGCCGATAGGCGGGTGGGCCGTAGCAGGCGATCCAGTTCCCTTGATTATGTTGTTGGGAATTACCGGATTAGCAGGGCTTCTTCGAGCTACAGAGTCTTGGGAATTTACCTTGCTAGGGGCAATCGTCGTTGGTCTTTGCGTAGAGATTTACTTGCGTATGCAGCCAGCAGTGTTGGATTTGATCTTTCTTCAGATGCAGCCCTACTTCGATGCAAACGGCATACAAGGCGAGCAACTGGATTCGCTGAGAAATGTTATGACCAGCTTTATGGGCGCGGTCTATATGTTTCTCGCCATTGTCCTGCTGATGCTTTCTCGCTGGATGCAGGCTGCAGTGTTCAATCCCGGTGGATTTCAAAAAGAATTCCATGGGCTTCGGGTAGAACAGAAAGTAGCACTGCTCCTAGTCGGCTCAATGATGCTGGCAAATTTTGGAATACTCATCCCGCAGAGTTGGATGCTGTATTTGGTTTTACCGCTGATGTTCTCTGGGCTTGCCCTAATACATGCGGTGGTGGCAGCGAAGAAGTTATCGAGCCTCTGGTTAGCCGTGCTGTATGCGATAATCGTGTTGCCATTAATAGCGAATATGATCGTGCTGCTTGCACTACTAGATAGTTGGTACGATTTTAGAACGCGCCTGCAGAAGCCGGCGTAAATAGAATGAAGCACTGGCAGTCAATGCTAGACAAGAATTAGAGATGAGGAAGAACCAATGAACGTTATCTTGCTTGAGAAAATGACAAATCTAGGTGAAATTGGCGACACCGCCAATGTGAAATCTGGATTTGCGCGCAACTTTCTGTTCCCAAAAGGAAAAGCGATACCTGCGTCAAAGCAGAACCTAGCCGATTTTGAAGGTCGTAGAGCAGAGCTAATGGCCGCTCACGATTCGAACGTAGCCGCCGCGCAGAAGCGTCAGGCTGTCGTTGCTGATGCCTCGCTTAGCATGCAGGTCAATGCGAGCGATGAAGGCAAACTATTCGGCTCTGTTGGTACGCAGAATATTGCGGAAGCTTTAAACGCGCAATGTGGCTCCGATATCGTTAAGGCAGAAGTATTGCTGCCAAACGGTGTTATTCGCGAGCTGGGCAGCTTTGAGGTCGTATTGGATCTTGGCTACGCAGTTACTGCGACAATCAACCTCGCAGTTCAGGGTCTTGATGCCGCTGCAGGCGTCAGCGCAGACGGCAGCATGATCGAAGAGATCATCGAGGCCGAAGCTGCTGAAGTGGCTGCGAAGGAAGAAGTCGAGGAAGAGAAAGCAGAGACAAAGGAAGACTAAGATTGAATCTCTAGGATTAATCGCCAAGGGCTAGAGCAGTCTGCTTCTAGCCCTTGACCAATCTATCTTCATCAAGCACCATCTGTTTATTCAGTTGGTGTTTTTTTTCGCCCTCTTTCTAAGAACTAGTCTCAATCAAATAGAAGCAAAAGATGTCTTTCGATACCCCTCATAATCCTCAGAACCGTGCAATTAGTAATGTCGCGGCATTGAAAGTGCCTCCTCATTCGGTCGATGCGGAGCAGGCGGTATTGGGCGGTCTAATGCTGGACAACGCAGAATGGGACAATCTGGCCGATGTGCTTATTCCCGAAGATTTCTATCGCCCTGAGCATCAGATTATCTTCCGGGTAATGTCGCAGCAGAGCGAAGATCGTAGTCCTATCGATGTCGTGACATTGATGGGATCCCTCAATAGTCTAAACGAATTAGAAAGTGCTGGCGGCATCGAGTACCTTAGCGAGTTGACAGACAATGCTAGAGGTACGGCGAATATACATGCCTACGCCGAGATCATCCGAGAGCGGGCGATCCTGCGCCGTCTGATCAGTGTCGCCAACGGTATTGCCAACAGCGGCTACAACACCGGTGGCAAGAAAGCCGCCGTCGTCTTGGACGAGGCAGAGCAAGAAGTCTTTAGCATTGCGGATGAGCGACCGCAGGATCAGGGCCCCGTTCCTATCAATCCCTTGCTCAGCAAGGCCGTGGATAGAATCGATGAACTTGCTGGTATGGATGGCAGCCTCACGGGCCTGTCCACTGGCTTTACCGACCTTGATGAGATGACCTCCGGCTGGCAGAAATCGGATTTGGTTATCGTCGCCGGGAGGCCCTCTATGGGTAAGACGGCATTCGCCATGAATCTGGTTGAGAATGCAGTGATGAGCACAGACGAGCCCGTATTGGTCTTTAGCTTAGAGATGCCGGCACAGAGTCTGATCTTTCGTATGCTCTCTTCTATAGGCAAGCTAGATCAGACGAAGCTGCGTACCGGACAGCTAACTGAAGAAGACTGGCCAGGCTTTAACAACGCCGTGGCAAAACTCAAAGACCGACCCCTTTTCATCGACGACAGCGCCGCCTTGAGTCCGATGGAGATGCGTGCACGGGCACGTAGAATTGTGCGCGAGCATGGCAGCCTAGGTATGGTTGTAGTGGACTATTTACAGCTAATGCAAATCAAAGGCTTCGGCGACAATCGCGTCGGCGAGATCTCTGAGATATCACGATCACTGAAGTTGTTGGCGCGTGAGTTCGAGTGTCCAGTTATAGCGCTGTCGCAGCTCAATCGTAGCCTCGAACAACGACCAAATAAACGGCCAGTAATGTCTGACTTGCGTGAATCGGGTGCGATCGAACAAGACGCCGATATTATCTCCTTCATCTACCGAGACGAGGTCTACAACGAGGACTCGCCGGACAAGGGGGTCGCGGAAGTAATTATTGGCAAGCACCGTAACGGTCCTATCGGCACAGTTAGATTGAGCTTCGTTGGCAAGTACACTCGCTTCGAGAATCACGCACAACCGAGGTACGACGACAGTTACACCCATGGATAGCCACGTCGCCACTTATCCGGATCGATCATGATTGACTCCTCACCTAGAGCTTGGGCTACGATAGACCTACGTGCGCTCAAGAAAAACCTCTCACAAGTAAGCAGCCATTGTCCCGAATCACAAATCGTTCCTGTGATAAAGGCGAATGCCTATGGCCATGGCGTCGAAAAAGTGGCATTGGCACTGAATGCGATGCACAGAAAATTTGCAGCCCTTGCTGTGGCCTCTATGGGAGAAGCCATGGAGCTGCGTACCCTCGGCATCAGTACTCCGATCCTCCTTCTTTGCGGCTTTCGCAACAAAGAGGAAATGCAGCTCTGTCTCAATCACAAGATTGAGCCGATGATTCATTCGATGTGCCAGTTTGAGGAAATCGATAAATATCTGCAGACCGGAATTCTCTCGGGTGTTGGCAGAGTCTGGGTGAAGTTCAATAGCGGCATGAATCGACTCGGCCTCGACAAAGAACAGGCCTTACGAGTCTGCGGAGACTTGCACAGGCACCCGGAGACAGAGGTCGTACTCATGTCTCATCTGGCCAGCGCCGACGATACCGAGAATCAATCCGCGGTGGAATTCACACAAAGGCAGATAGCGGAGTTCGATTCGCTCAAGGAGCAGATCGCTAACTCGACGCAGGGGCCGGTGCAGGCAAGCCTCGCCGCCTCGGCCGGCATATTGTCACTTCCCCAAACGCATCATCAATTCGTGAGGCCTGGGTTTATGTTGTATGGAGGATCGCCTTTTACGAATCGCACTGCGCAGGAGATAGGGCTGTTGCCAGTCATGACGCTTCGCGCGAAGATTATCGCCATCAACAACGTTGAGGCTGGCGGCACGATAGGCTACGGCGCGACCCATCGTTGCAAACAATACACACGGGTTGGGATCGTCTCCATAGGTTATGCCGATGGCTATCCGCGCTCGGCGAAGAATGGTACGCCAGTTCTGGTCAATTCCAAGCTGGGGCCACGCCGCGCTGGACTACTTGGTCGAGTATCTATGGACACGATCGCGATCGACCTGACTGGGCTAGATACGGTAAAGATAGACGATGACGTAGTGCTATGGGGAGAGGGGCTTTCGGCAGATGAGGTAGCCCACTACGCAGATACAATTTCCTACGAATTGTTCTGCAAAGTCACCAAGCGAGTTGAATTTGTCTATACTGATGGATGACTTTTGATGCACTTTTCCTCATCCTATTTTTAACAAAACAAACTACAGAAAACTGAATACAGAGTATGTCTAAAAACAAAATCGCATTCGTCTGCACAGACTGTGGCACTGAACATGGTCAATGGCAGGGGCAGTGTGCCTCCTGTAAGGAATGGAATACGCTATCGCAGATTAATCTAGGCAATAGCAGTAGTACCTCACCAGCAACCAAGGCCGATTTCCGCAAGCAGGGCTACTCCGGCGATAAATCCAATGTTCAGAATCTTTCAGACATAGACCTAGAGGCACTCCCACGGTTTAGCAGCAGCATCGATGAAATGGATCGTGTTCTCGGCGGTGGTCTGGTGCCGGGGTCGGCAATTCTGATCGGCGGCAATCCGGGCGCCGGCAAGAGTACGCTCTTACTACAAATAATGTGCCTGTTAGCTAATACCGGAAAGCCGGCCTTGTATGTCACTGGAGAGGAAAGCTTGCAGCAGGTTGGTATGCGCGCAAAGCGTTTGAATCTACCTGAGAAGAATTTAAAGATGCTGGCAGAGACCAACGTCGAGCAGATTTGCAAGGCGGCCCAGGAGCACCAGCCACAGCTGTTGGTTGTGGACTCGATTCAGGTCATGCATAGCGGCGATGTTGCGTCGGCACCAGGCAGTGTCTCTCAGGTGCGCGAGTGCGCCGCCTATCTCATTCAGTATGCGAAGCAGACCAACACGGTTTTATTTCTGGTTGGTCACGTGACCAAGGATGGCAATCTGGCGGGCCCCAAGGTGTTGGAGCATATGATCGATTGCTTCATCATGTTGGAAGGCGGCAACGACAGTAAGTATCGCATCCTACGCGGGCAGAAGAATCGCTTTGGAGCAGTCAACGAGCTAGGCGTGTTTGCGATGACGGAAACTGGGCTCAAAGAAGTTAAGAATCCCTCTGCGATATTTTTGGCGCGAACCGAAGAAGATACACCTGGCTCGATAGTCATGGTGTTGTGGGAGGGCACGCGCCCTTTGCTGGTGGAGATTCAAGCTCTGGTCGATGGCAGTCAATTGGGTAACCCGCGTCGAGTGGCAGTGGGTCTCGAGCAGAACCGCTTAGCTATGCTGCTAGCAGTTCTACACCGTCATGGAGGATTGTATATGGCGGATCAGGATGTCTACGTTAACGTCGTGGGCGGGGTCAAAGTGACCGAGACAAGTGCCGACTTGGCATTGTTGCTCGCGATAGTATCCAGCTTTCAGGATAAATCCCTACCTAAGGATCTGGTCGTGTTTGGAGAGGTGGGCTTAGCGGGTGAGATTCGACCTGTGCCCGGTGGGCAGGAACGATTGCAGGAGGCTGCTAAGCATGGCTTCACTAGAGCTATCGTACCGAAGGCGAATGCGCCGAAGAACAAGATTCCAGGGATTGAGGTAATCGGCGTTAGCAAAATTACTCAGGCTCTCGAGGCGATCTAGCAACTCTCCTAACAACCAATAAGATCAAAGGGGCAGTACTTTGATCGACCGTGAGAGATTGACTCAGAATTTATCTTAGCTAAATCCTTCGCCCTTCTGGCCGCGCTATAACGGTGCGGTTTGTAGAGCTGCGCTCCTTTCGAAATCCCGGTCAACTGGTTAGAAGCCAGTTAGTCTGGAGCCCTATCGAAATCTGCAGCAATCGTTCGACTCGCTTTCCAATAGTGGAAGGCGCACCAGAAATTCACCAGCAGCGTAATCGACATCGCGTAGCGTAACGAATCAGAGCCGTAGGTTGGTTCGAAGAAATCACTCATGAAGCCAGTTAGCATTGGGCCTAGTCCCAAGCCGATTAAATTTAACATGAACAGCAATATCGCCGATGCCATGGCGCGCATACGAATGCCAACTAGGAAGTGAGTGGATGCAATGCAGGGCGCAAGATACCATCCGCCACAGAATACCGGCAGAAAGTAGGAAAATGCCGCGGTATACCCGTTCGGCATCGCCAAAAAAGTAATCAGTCCTAGAGGAATTGCCGCCAGTGTTGAGATGAAGGGAATCCACACATACCAGGTTTTGTCTCCGGTCTTGTTGGCCATACGGTCTGACATCCAACCACCGAAGAAGGTGCCGGCCAAACCACCGATCCCCGCGATCAGGCCGTAGTACCAGCCCACATCTAGAATTGGCATGCCATGGACGCGCCCTAGAAATAGCGGCATAAAGTTGCCCATGCCATAGGTAACGAAGGCATGCAGTGCGCAGGCAAAGGAGAGGTGTCGGAACGATTTTCTATCCCAAAGAAAATGCAGCACACGCAGAAAACCCGGTGGCGCCACGTCTTTGCGCGCTTCGGCCATGCCACGTGGCGGCTCTTTGATTACGAATCTAACGAGTAGCGCGAGAAATATTCCCGGAATGGCAACCACTACAAAAGCAACACGCCAATTGAAATATTGAACGAGATAGGCGCCGCCGACTGTACCGACCAGAATGCCGCCGTATACTCCGAGAGAATAGATGGATAAAGCCGTAGCCCGTTGCTCCGCTGGGAAAATATCAGAGACAATAGAGTGAGCTGGGGGCGATCCGCCTGCTTCTCCGACGCCGACGCCAAACCTAGCCATGAATAGCTGAAAGAAATTATTCGCCGCTCCACAGAGAGCTGTCATTATGCTCCATATGGTAATTGATATGGCAATAATATTGCGTCGGTTACTGATGTCGGCCAGACGTGCGATGGGTATGCCAAGGGTTGTGTAGATTAATGCGAAGGCGAGGCCGGATAGCATGCCGAATTGACCATCGCTAATCTGTAGGTCGTCGATGATGAATTGCGCGAGAACATTGATGACCTGCCTGTCTACGAAATTAGAGACGTAGGCGGCGGTGAGAATGCCTAACACTAGATAGCGGTAATAAGGGTTCTGGTAGGCTTTGACGGCAGCTACTTTTTCTGGCGACAAGTTGGATGCTAAATCTTCCGAGGTGTTTTCGGAGCTATTATCAAGGTTTGCAGTCATTCGCTGTCCTCAGCGTTATTTTTTTTCACCCGTCAGCAAAGAATCTAACCGGTACTAAGAGCCCAGGTCATTGACTGCGCTTCGATCTATAGCATCAAAACACTTATTCTGCTGCCAGTCTACGGATAAGTACCGCGCTGAGTTTCGCGCGTTCAACCAGCGAACTCACCCGACCCTGCTCCCTATTGGAGTGGCCGCCGGTGCCGGCGCTGCCTAGGGAATCCAGCGTCGGCAGCCCAACTGCCTGAGTAAGTGATCCGTCGGTTCCCCCACCGGAATCACCAACACCTAACTCCTGTCCTAGCAGGCGGCCAATGGCGATGGTTTTGTTCAATAGATAGTCCGATTCAGGTGTGGCTATCTTTGCCGGGCGATGTAGATTGGTCCAACTTTCTGTCGTTATTTCTCCAGAGTCCACTGGATAGCTAAAGACGGTACCGAAAATTTCTTCGAACTGGGCGACCGCATCAATACCTTGCTGTGCTTCTGGATAGCGCAGATCTATTAGTGCTTCTGCACAGGGAGCGACTGTATTGCGTGCTTCGCCGCCGCTAATCACGCCCACGTTGACGGTTACTCCGGTCTCATAATCTGTAATGTTCTCAATCTGCACGACCTTGTAGGCTAGCTCTTTGATCGCTGATCTGCCTTGCTCATGAGCGCCACCTGCATGAGACGCTCTGCCATGCACGACGAAACGTGCCTGACCCAATCCCTTGCGTTCTCTAGTGAGTCGATTATTGCCAGATGATTCATACACTAGGCCCCAGTCGTGAAGTAGCGCCTGCTCTTCGAGATACTTTCTGGACGAGAGCGAGCCCATTTCCTCGTCGCTATTGAGTAGCACGGTAATAGACTTATCCCTCAGCTCGCCGCTTTCGTTCAGCGCCTTGAGTGCATATAGCATCACGACCAAACCGCCCTTCATGTCGGATACGCCAGGTCCATACATGGTGTCACCTTCGCGACTAAATTTTTGGAACGGGCTGCTCGGCGGAAACACCGTATCCAGATGGCCCATTATTAATAGTTTTGAGCCACTGCCGTTCTTGCTCGCAAGAATATGATCGGCGACGTCGACGTTGTAGTCGCTGCCTGGGCAGCTCGGCATCTCGATGACTTCTCCGGGCAAGGTAGAGAGTGAAAAGCCTAGCTGGCGTAACTCCTCGCTAAATATCGAAGCGAGTTCATTGACGCCCTGCTTGTTGAGACTTCCTGAATTAATATTGGTGATCCGCTCGAGCATCTCGAGCATATTTCCTTCCTGCGAATCCAGCCAGGAAGTGAGTGCAATCTCTTCGGTGTTGAGTGAGGGCTCAACAGTATCCTGCGCATATCCAGAAAACGTGAAAAAGAATACGGACAATAAAAGCAGAGATGTTCTTCTCAGTTTCATTACATTCAACATCTCTAAAAGCTTCGAGTGTTTGTCGTTGTTGTTCAATCGGTTCATTTGCGTCTTCTTATCTTAATAGCTGATTTATTCATTTGGAGCATTGCCGCTGCCCAGTTTGCTCGATGGCCGCAGCACGGTGATCTCGGCGAGGCCTATTAGGATACACAGTGCAGTGCCTGCGATTACACGCTTCAGTTCTCTTTCTCTTTCTCTATCTCCCAGAGGCCGCCGCCTCGGTCTGGATAGCCCTCATTCAATACCGAGCTCGGGTATCGGGAGGAGCACCGTACCAAATACGACAGGCAGATAAGTAGCACGCCAATGCCCGGTCTCGCCATAAGCGCCTTCTTGCTTTCTTTGGGGTTCAGTAGTTGATCCCTAATATTATGCTGGCAAAAACCCAAAGCAATGCCTGTGTGTCCAGAGACATAGCAAAGACCCATACTACTACTGAATAGAAAGTGAACAGGGTGGCAGCTACTTTTAGTTGTTGTTTGCTGTTCTGTTGCTGACCGAGTAAGCCGACCATTAAGGCGCCCGAGTGCAGTAGGATGAGTTCGAGCAGGAGCGGACCAACACTAAGGCGTACTCAATTGTCATCGTTTCAGATCATCGGCTCACACCATACGTTGGCTAACACCCAGCTCAGATAGAAGCAGGCTACTGCAGCTGCAATAGCGGCTACCGCGGGAATCGTTCGGTCGATCCCCACATGGAGTTCTTCAGACATGGCGCTAGTATAGGTGGCACTGGCGCCGGATAGAACTCATCCACACCGTAAGTTGTATTTGCATGTGACTGTGTTCATACTCTTTCGCCCATGAGCTCCGACGAAAAATCTATACTGTGCATTAACGGCTTGAATAAATTCTATTCGGGCGGCTTTCACGCACTCAAAGATATAAACCTCGAAATTGAGAAAGGGGAGATTGTCGCTCTACTCGGACCAAACGGTGCTGGTAAGACAACTCTTATCTCAGTCGTTTGCGGCATCGTGAATCCTAGCTCTGGGACAGTGAGAGTTGATGGCTACGACATCATTAAAGACTTCCGCAAGACACGCTCGATCATAGGCCTAGTTCCTCAGGAGCTCACGACCGATTCCTTCGAGACTGTTTTCAATACGGTCTCGTTTAGTCGCGGCCTGTTTGGCAAGCCTCCGAATGCTGCGCATATCGAGAAAGTACTTCGCTCTCTGTCTCTGTGGGACAAGAAAGACGATATGATCATGACGTTGTCCGGAGGCATGAAGCGTCGCGTATTAATCGCAAAGGCGCTCTCCCATGAGCCGATTGTATTGTTTCTCGACGAACCTACGGCGGGTGTGGATGTCAATCTTAGGAAAGACATGTGGGGGATCGTGCGCGAACTAAAAGCTGAAGGCGTAACGATCATTCTAACCACACACTATATTGAAGAGGCTGAAGAGATAGCGGATCGAGTTGGAGTGATCAACAATGGGGAGATCATTCTGATGGAAGACAAAGACAAGCTGATGGCGAAGCTTGGCAAGAAGCAATTGATCCTGGATCTCTGCGATCAATTGAGCGTTGTACCCGAAAGTATGGCCGACTACGAACTTGAGCTTAGCGAGAACGGGTTACAGCTAGTTTATACCTTTACTACGCAGGGAGATCGCACTGGCATAACCGCATTGATGGATGATCTTAAGTTAGCCGGCATCGCGTTTCGCGACTTGAACACGACACAGAGTTCCCTGGAAGAAATTTTTGTTAATCTAGTTGAGGAGTCGTCATGAATATCTACGGCATTATGGCGATCTACAAATTCGAGATGGCACGTACCAAGCGCACTTTGGTGCAGAGTATTGTCGCACCCGTTATCACCACATCTCTGTACTTCATCGTCTTCGGCGCGGCAATCGGCTCAAGAATCGATCAGGTAAGCGGAATTAGCTATGGCGCATTCATCGTGCCCGGGTTGATCATGCTCAACCTGCTGACTCATAGCATCTCGAATGCCTCGTTCGGCATCTATTTTCCGAAGTTCGTTGGTACGGTGTATGAGATGCTGTCCGCGCCAGTATCCACACTCGAGGTGGTGTTGGGTTATGTCGGTGCCGCCGCCTCTAAGGCCGTGATACTAGGGATAATAATTCTGATCACGGCAAGTTTCTTCATAGATCTGCAGATTGCTCACCCGATCATGATGATGGTCTTCATCCTACTTACGGCAGTATCCTTCAGCCTCTTCGGTTTTATTCTGGGGATCTGGGCAGATAACTTTGAGAAGCTCTCGGTAGTGCCGATGCTCGTGGTGACGCCGCTAGTTTTTCTGGGGGGGAGTTTCTATTCCATCGATATGCTGCCCCAGCCGTGGCAGACGATCTCTCATTTCAATCCGGTATTGTATCTGGTGAGTGGCCTACGCTGGAGTTTCTACGAAATCTCTGAGGTCAGTGTGATGCTGAGCCTGACGAGCATTCTTATTTTTATGTTTGCATGTCTTGGGGTGGTCTACTACCTATTTAAGACCGGCTATAAGCTGCGCAGCTAATCAGCTTTGGCGATTGTGTTAGTTGACCCGCAGCCCACAGGGCAGGGAACTCTAAAAGAGTTGTCCCTACATCAGTTTGAAACCGAATCAGTTGCCCTCGTGCATTGGCCGAAGGGAGAACAATTTCATATACATGAACATATGGGTGACGAAGAAACTTTTTTTGTCTGTGGTGATTTCATAGATGAGCATGGGCGTTATCCCACAGCCATCTGGATACGCGGCCCGCGCATGAGCACGCACACCCCTATGTTGGATAAGAGGCCTTAATATGGGTGAAGGATGGTCATCTGACTGCCTAGGATGGGTGTAAAGAACTGCTCTTTACTAGACCGAACTGAATGAAAATGGGCAGTCTTTTCCTCAATTACTATCTCTGCTATTCTGGACTAACTGCTATTGAATATAAGGTGGCACCGTGAATCATTTCTCCAGTATTGCCAGCCGTTTTTTTGAGCAATTCTGCGTCTTAGTTGCACTCAGTGTTCTAAGCATCAGTGCAGTAGCACAAAATTCCGCGGAGGAAGAAGAGGCAGTTGCCGGGGCAATGGGAGCCATGGATGCATTCATGCTGGGCTTCAACGCACGAGATCCTGAGGCATGGGCCGCTTCATTGAACTACCCACATGTTCGATTCGCCAGCGGTACGGTAACTTTCTGGGACAGTGCGGAAGAGTTTGCGCAAACCCTCGCCTTCGAATCTTTGCCTGCATCGGGGTGGGATCACTCTCACTGGCTGACGCGAGACGTGGTTTTGGTTTCATCGGCGAAGGTTCATATTGCCACGGTTTTTCAGCGATTCAATAGTAGCAACGAGGTGCTTGCCACTTATGAATCGTTATACATAGTTACGAAGATAGATGGCCACTGGGGCACACAAGCTAGATCGAGTTTGGCGCCTTAAGTTTACTCAAGCTATTTTTCATTAAAAAATTAGTTCCTTGGTTTGAGCATTGTCGTGTCGTGCTGGGTAATGTCTCAATCTTAGGCTTTCCGTTACCAAGTTATAGGCGTCCCCGCCCAGTCTAGAAACTCTGCACCGCTTTCTCTATCTAGGTTTTCCATAATTCCAACCAAGGAACTCGCAACAAAATTCGGCGTGAATAACTTTCCTTCTGGTACATTCGATTGAAAAGGCTTTGAGAGTTGCGTGTCTGTAGTTCCAGGATGAAACGCAATCAGCTTTACATTGGGAGCGCGGCGCCGGTATTCGATGCTAGCCGTCTTTATGAGCATATTTAATGCCGACTTAGACGCTCGATAGGCATACCAACCACCAGATCGATTATCTTCGATACTGCCGACACGCGCACTGAATACGGCGACCGTGCAATCGATCTTACTTCTAAGTAGCGGAGCGAGGTTGGCGAGCCAGAGCATCGGAACAATGGTATTGGCGTGGAAGACCGTCTGGAGCTTTTCTGTGTTGATATCCTCGAGACGTTTCTCGGGTGCTATCTGTTCTGTGTGCAGGAGGCCATTGCAAATGAAAACGTGAGAAAAGTCGTTCTCTGGGGAGCGTAGATTGACGCACACTTCTTTCATCGCTTCTTCAGAGTAGTCGCAGCATACCCACCGCAGGCTGGAACCAAATTTTTCTTGTAGTTGCGAGTTTGTATCTCTGCTTATCGCGGTAACCTGCTCGACCACTTGACCACTCAATAGCTGCTCGATAACAGACTGGGCAATACTGCTATTGGCTCCTACTACGATCGCTCTTGTCATTATATTTCCTGTTTCGTGGATAATAAATTGGGCTATTTCCATCTAGATGCTTTTTAGAGGAGGAAAGACAATAATACGCCCGTTACCTCTATTCAGTTTTTTTGCATCTATACCGAACCGGTAAAATTGAGCAATAGCTTTTAGCGGTGGTGAACGTAAATGAACATACTGCGTGTCTTAGGAGAGCCGGGTGATCTTGATGGTACATACAAGCGTAACCTCAAGTTATTAGATAAAAAGTAGGAAATAACTCCATGTCGCAAACCCAAAGCAATAACATACTGATTACCGGTGCCTCGGGAATGATAGGTAGTGCGCTGGTTGAGCACCTCTCAAAATGTGGCTTCGCGGTCCATCAACTAAGTCGCCATTCCAGCGACGCACTGTTCTACTTTGATGCAGCTGCCGGCCGAGTGCATATGGATCCGTCAATTCCGCTATTAGCGGTTATAAACTTGGCGGGCCCCAGTATTGCCGACAAGCGCTGGAGCGAGGGTAGGAAGCGCGAAATTCTAGATAGCAGGCAGCGATTGACACATGCTTTGGCTACAGCACTGGCCGAGTCAGATAACAAACCTCGAAGCTTTCTTTCGGCATCGGCGATTGGTTTTTACGGTCAAACTGGCGAATTCAGCGTCGATGAAAACAGTCCCGTAGGCAGCGATTTTTTGGCAGAAGTAGCGCTGGCTTGGGAAGAAGCAACGGCGCCCGCTGAGGTAGCTGGCATCAATACTATTCATCTTAGATTCGGGATCGTGTTAAGCCCACGCGGTGGTGTGCTTAAGAAGCTACTGCTGCCCTTTAAGCTGGGCTTAGGCGGGCGCGTTGGGAGTGGGCTACAGGGTATGAGCTGGATTAGCATCGCTGACGTTATGCAAATTATCCACAATCTAATTAGTAATAATCCCGAAAGTGGCCCGATCAATCTCGTTGCCCAGCAACCTATTAGCAATCTAGATTTCAGCGAATATCTTGGGCAATCCCTGCATAGGCCCCACTTTATGCCGTTGCCAGGCTTTATGGTGAAGTTGCTTTTCGGCGAAATGGGGGAGGCGCTGCTGCTGGGCAGCTCGCGAGTTACTTCACATAAGCTAGCCGATCTTGGTATTCAGTTGGAGTACCCGACTCTGCCTTCTGCGCTTACTGCACTTCTTAATCCATGACATCAACGCTTAGCGAGTGAGCGAGTTGCCGGCTCGCTCCAGAGTTAAAAAAGCAGGCTTATTATTCAGTGAACCAGAATTCAATCTCGCAGGTATCTTCTCGAAATTCGGCGCTGTGTTCTTTGTTAGCTGGAACGTGGTACCACTGGCCAGTTGAGACGTTTGTCGTTGCGTCGTCCACAGTTAGCAGCAGTTCTCCCTTAGTAATCACGCCAACATTGTCTGTGTCGTGCCGGTGCGATTCGATGAGGGTGCCGGCAGGGTAGGTAGCAAATAGTACGTCACAGTTCTCAGCGGACAATTTCCTCGCATCGAATCGGCCGCTGAACTTTGGGAGATTGCAGATTAGGTCGGGGTAGTAGTCAGATAAGGGCATGAAAGGTTCCGATTTTAGATATTTAAGGGGTATTTCATTTTAGTCGCTTGAACTAAAAATTTTGAAAATTCGCCTGCAGACTATTCGCAGGCTTGCTGTATCTGGAGGTAGCTTAGTGCTTCCTCGCGACAGAGCTTAGCACCCCGATGTGGCTCGGTCTTTCCAAGGGCTCTTATATTTACCTCCCGCACTACTACACTAGGGCAGAAGCAGCACAAATCTGTGTAAGGAATTCAGAATTGCTAACGGATTTCAGTATCTGGACACGATCTACTAACCCAGGGGGCCAAATTCTATAGTAGCTGCTTGCCGATTATAATTAAGAATTCCATCGAGGATAGCAGTCTTTACCAAGGCATATGGAATGAATTTAGTAGGCTTCAGACAGGACTATCTAATATTGCATTAGCCATAATCCGACTGCAGAGAAAGCGTGGCTAATTAGTCTTTTGGTGTCTAATGTTCAGCCGTATAATAGAGCGGAAGGCCTGGAATTAAAGACTCCGGGGTGTTCGTGCGCTCGCGGCGCGTACCGCAGTGACTTTTGGAAATAGGTGTACTTGTGTCGTTATTCATCCACGAGTTCAAATGGTACGTTGATTTAAGCTGCAGTGGCGTTTATTTTATGAATTCACTGCATTTTCGAAACTATTTATTTTTTTAACCCTGATCTGGCAGCTAGCGAGTGCATGCCCAGATCGATGCCACCTCTGGAGGTAGGCGTGTCCAAACAAGTTACACGTAGAGAGTTTCTAAATTTATTGGGTGCCGCCGGCGGGACCGCGGCAGCGCTTAAAGCTGGTTCGGCACTGGGTCTGCTTCCGCATACAGCGCAGGCAGCCACCTTGGACCTGCGTGCAGCTAATCCGGCGAAACGTAAAGTTGCTATCCTAGGTGCAGGTCTGTCGGGTCTCACCGTTGCCTATGAACTCAGCAAGGTTGGCTACGAATGCACGATATTGGAATCCTCGCATCGGCCAGGCGGCAGAGTTTTCACAGTACGCCACGGTGACTTAATCGATGAAATTGGCAACCGCCAATATTGTGAATTCGATGACGAGCCGCACATGTACTTCAATGCCGGTGCGGCGCGCATTCCAAGTACTCACAGAAACCTGCTGGCCTACTGCAAAGAACTGGAGATCGATCTCGAAGTATTCATCAACGAGAACAAGACCTCCTTTATGCAAGATCCGGCGCTGAATGGTGGGAAGCCGATTCGCAATATCGACTACACAACTCATACGCGGGGATTTCTGGCGGAATTATTGGCGAAGTCGCTCTCTGCTGGAGAAATGGACCAGCCATTTACCGACTCAGAAGCGGAAACCCTGATGAGCTTGATTCGCTCTTTCGGGGACCTAAACGAGGACAATCTCTATAAGGGGAGTTTACGTGCAGGCTATGCCTCTGGTGGATTCCTAGAGCACGGTGTTCAGAAAGATATCATTGCCATGAGCGAGCTTTTGAAAACGCAGATGGGGAGCCGGTTCTTGAATGCCAGCGAGGGCGATACCGGGCCTATGCTGTTTCAAGCCGTGGGCGGCATGGACAAGATCATTGAAGGCTTCACCAATCATGTAGGTCATCAAATTCATTATCGTTCGATGGTGAATGCTGTCGAAGTCAAAGATGACGGAATCGACATCGCTTACGATCAGGATGGCACGCATCATTTACTACAGGCTGATTTCTGCTTCAATTGCATACCGAGCCATATAATGACTGGTATCACCAACAATTTCCCAACGCAATATGTGGATGCGCTGAAGTATATTCGTCGTGGAACAGCGTACAAGTCTGCCTTTCAAGCGAAGGAACGTTTCTGGGAAAAAGAAGATATCTACGGCGGTATCAGCTGGATGAGTAATCCGAGTAAACAGATCTGGTATCCGAGTGCTGGCATGCACAAACAAAAGGGTATAATACTTGGGGCCTACGACTATATCGACGGCAAGCTACACACCGCGATGACCCAAGAACAGCGTATCGAGGCTCACCTAACTGATGGTGAGAAGATTCACCCTAACTACCGTAACCAGGTTGAGAAACCCATCACTATCGCCTGGCATCGCATGAATCACATGCTTGGCTGTTCTGCGCGTTGGCAGCGTGATAGTGACGGTTGGACCCATGAGGAAGAAGAGTTGTACCGCGTGCTACAGCAGCCAGTTAACGGTCGCCACTATATGATCGGTGACCAGGTGAGCATGCACTCAGCATGGCAAGAGAGTGCGGTGATGTCGGCGCAGTGGGCGTTGGCTGATTTTGATCAGCGGTTGCAAGCGTAGTTATTCAAGATTCAGATGCTTGACCGCAAGGCTCGTCAATATTGATTGAGTGAGTTATTCCAAGATTTGGAGAAATAAGAATATGTTGAAGACCTTTCTGGTATTTAGTCTTTGCATGGTTTGTATTGGAGGCACCAGCGCGGCTGAATCGGAGCGCGAACCATTCGACGATCGCTATTGCACAACTTGTCATGGCACAGACGGCCGCGGCAACGAAGGCGTGCAGGCTCCTCGACTTGCTGGCATGGAACCTTGGTACCTGAGGCGACAATTGGAAAATTTCCGCGCCGATATCCGTGGTGTTCACGCTGAAGATAGAGAAGGTACCGCTATGCGTCCCATGGCGACGAAACTGACCGATGAATCGATCGATGACATCATCGACTGGATATCCAGCTGGGATTACATACCGGCGGAGGCAACAATAAAGGGCGGTGATCCACTGCGCGGCCGAGGCTTGTATGGTGGTTGTGCGGTCTGTCATGGAGCAAACGCGACGGGCAATCAGAGCCTTGGCGCACCCGCCTTGGCGGGACAGAATGACTGGTATCTCGTCACTCAGCTGAAGAACTTCCTAGCCGGGTACAGAGGTGCGCACCCGGATGATACATATGGGGCACAGATGCGCACCATGGTGAGCACCCTGCGCAATGAGGCTGGCATACTCAATGTAGTGAGTTACATCAACTTGCTTTCCCGTTAGACTAGGTGCTGCCATCAACAGGAGCTGCGCAAATGCCCATTATCGCGATAATAAACCTGATTCTCTTTACGGCCTTAGTGAGCCTGCTTTACCAGTTCTCTAAGAATGAAGCGTTTACGCTTTCCCGCCGTGTTTTCATGGGCCTCGTTGGCGGCACTGTGTTCGGGCTGTATCTGCAGTTTGCGTTTGCTGTGAACCCTGTAGTCATGGATGCTACGCTAGAGTGGACAAATGTAATCGCGAACGGTTACGTCGCCTTGCTGCGCATGATGATCATGCCACTAATTCTAATCACCATGATAGCTGCCGTCGTAAAGGTGGAAGAGATTAAGTCGCTAGGCAAGATTGGCGGCACGGTGGTCGGAACGTTGATCGTAACCACGGTAATCGCCGCGCTTATCGGCATCATGATGGCTACCGTGTTCCAATTGAATGCGGACGATCTAGTCGGTGGTGCCACAGAGTTGGCGCGCGCAGAAGTATTGCAAGCAAGGCAGGGTAGCGTTGCCGACCTGAGTCTTGCCGAAACCCTCGTTAGTTTCGTTCCTACCAATATTTTCTCGGACCTTGCTGGACAGCGCAGCATGTCTATTATTGGTGTTGTGGTTTTCGGTTTGATTTTTGGTGTAGCCGCGTTGTTGGTGGCGGAAGACAACGCTGAGCAAGGGTCGCGCATCCGTAATGCAGTCGACACACTGCAGGCGATAATCATGCGCCTCGTTAAGATTGTTATGGCGCTAACGCCGTACGGCGTTCTGGCGTTGATGACTCGCGTGATAGCGACATCCGATGGCAACGCCATCATGAACTTGATCAGCTTTGTGATCGCATCTTATGTAGCTATCGCCCTCATGTTCACGGTACACGCTGTGATCATAATTGGCTTAGGCGCTAACATTAAAACCTATTTCCAAAAAGTGTGGCCGGTTCTCACTTTTGCATTCGTCACGCGCAGTTCCGCGGCAACCATTCCCTTGACGATTCGCGCACAGATAGAAGAACTCAATGTGCCCGCACCGATTGCCAACATCGCCGCTTCGTTCGGTTCGACGATAGGGCAGAACGGCTGCGCGGGAATCTACCCAGCGATGCTCGCGGTAATGGTCGCGCCTACGATGGGTGTAGAGATCGATCTCAATTTCATAGTTAGCCTGCTAGTAATTATCGCGATCGGTTCATTCGGTATAGCAGGCGTCGGCGGTGGCGCGACCAATGCTGCATTAGTCGTCTTGCCCGCGATGGGATTTCCAGTGATGATTGCCGCACTGTTAATTTCAATTGAGCCTTTGATCGATATGGCGCGTACTGCTTTGAATGTGAACGGAGCGATGACAACAGGAATGATCACTACCCGCATTATGGGCGACAAGGACGCTGCCAGAGAAGCAACTAGGCCAGAGGCACAGTTACAAAAATTATAAGTAAGCTTTAGTTTTATTTGGAATAGAGGAAAAAAAACAATGATTAAATTTAAGAAGCCACTCACTGCGATTTCCATCGCTGCATCACTTGCCGTTGTCCTGGGCATTGCTGCTGTTTCAAGTGCTGCAGAAATTGTACGTACTGGCGAGGGCAGAAACTTTTACAATAATATTATGATTCCAGCTGGTGCCGAGACTTTATACCTCAGCGGTTCCGGTGCGCAGGAACAAGCTGACGGCACGTGGGGCGATATGGAGCAGCAGACAATTGATACATTTGGCAGATTCCAAGAAACGTTAGAGGCGCAGGGCTGGTCTTTAGAAGACATCGTACAGGTACGCGCATTCGCCGTATCCGGTGCCGATGGAGAATTGGACTTCGCCGGTTTTAATGCAGGTTATCAGCAGTTCTTTGGCAGTGAGAAAAATGCAATGAAGCCAGTTCGTTCTTTCGTAGAGATTGCTGGCTTGGTTGTCCCCGGCTGGCTAATTGAGATCGAAATTCGTGCTGCGAGAGTGCCTGACTAAGAAAATTTTTCGCTAAGGCGAAAGAATAGGCAGAAGTATTAAAAGGCCGCTGTGATGCTAAGTCATCACAGCGGCCTTTTATTGCCCGCCGATAAGAAAGCTGAGTAGTCATACTTTAGGCCAGCTTTCGCCGAAGTATTCTGTCGCATTCGAATTCAATGATGGTGCTTCTGACGATTGTTGCAGATTTACGTAGCACCTCTAACAGCATTCCTCTTAGACGGAATGCTGTGCTCCTTCTGTAGAGCTGTTGAAAGGGAGGCGGTGGTCATAGGCTCGTTATTCACATACACTTTGTTTCCCGCTTTTTCTCTATTACTTATCGGTGTGCATCATGATTCGTATTCTTTGCCTCTTATTAATTCTATCTTTACTGTCCCCGTTCGCAGCTATCGCGGAGTCAAACTTTGATGTCTTCGAGGCGAGTATCAGTGAGATACAGAACGCACTCAGCCAGGGCGAGATTAATTCTGTGCAATTGGTTCAGCAATATCTGGACCGAATACAGGCCTATGATAAGCAAGGCCCAAAGCTCAATAGCATAGTTCGCGTAAATCCGGAGGCGTTCGCTCAAGCGCAAGCACTCGATGCGGAGCGGCAGAGAACGGGTTCGCGCGGCCCTCTGCACGGCGTCCCTATCGTTGTTAAGGACAACTACAACACCGATCACATGCCGACAACGGGAGGCTCTGTAGCGTTAGCGAATTTTATTCCCAGCGAAAATGCGGCGCAGGTGGATAAACTGATGCGCGCAGGCGCCATCATCCTAGCGAAGACGAACTTGCATGAGTATGCCATGGGGATCACGAGTATCGGTTCCTTAGTAGGACAGACACGTAATCCTTATGATCCGAGGCGAGTTCCCGGCGGCTCCAGCGGTGGCACCGGTGCTGCGGTAGCAGCTAGTTTTGCCGCGGCTGGATTCGGCTCGGATACCTGTGGTTCGATTCGCATACCGTCCGCATTTAATAATCTAATTGGACTGCGACTCAGCAAGGGGCTTTCTAGCATCTACGGCATTCTTCCGCTTTCTCATACGCAGGATGTAGCAGGCCCGTTAGCACGCAGTGCAGAAGACCTCGCTATTATTCTCGACATTGTTTCCGGCTATGATCCCCGAGATGAGGCGACGGAAGTTATGAGAACAGCGGCTGCTCCAGCATTTATGGATAGGCTGTATTCTGCGAATCTGGCGGATCTGCGCATAGGTAAACTACAACAGTATTTCGAGGGTTCTGACGGCGCAGTGAGCGCAGCAATAGAAGACGCTCTGAATTGGTACGAGCAGCAGGGTGCCGAGATTGTTGATGTTGAGATTCCCGACATGGCGGATCTAATTCGACGCTCTGGATTAATCGGGCACGAGTTTAAGCCGGACATAAATCAATATCTGGCCACGTTCTCTATGGATGAAAGCCTGAATCTAGATTTCATTGTCAGCCAGGGCCTCTATCATGAGGCGGTCGATGGTGTGCTGAGTCGGCGGAACGCATCGGAACTCGACGAGCAGGCCTATCGAAGAGCAATCGCTGTTAGGTCCCAGCTGCGTGCTGCAATAGAGTCGGTGATGAGTGAGCAGGGTCTGAATGCGATCGCCTACCCAACGATTAAGCGCACACAGGTGTTCACTGGCGAATCGCAGCCGGGTAGCAATTGCAGTCTTAGTGCGAACTCTGGCTTGCCAGCCCTCTCGATGCCTGCAGGGTTTACTAGCAATGGCTTACCGGTGGGATTGGAACTCTTGGGCGGGTTCTTACAAGATGCCGAGCTGTTGGCTATCGCACAGCCTTATGAATCGGCGATGAGTAGTAGGCGCGCTCCCCCAACAACACCCGCTCTAGAGTCAGGGCTCGCCCCGGCTTCGCAGGTTTTTAAGCTTGTCTTCAGCCGAGGCTCGCTTCATGTCGGCGCGCGCTTCGAATACAGCGCGGTTACGAATCGAATTGAATTCCAAGTCAGTAAAGAGCAGACGGGAGAGCTAGCACAAGGGCAGGCAATTACAGCAGTTACGCTGGTAGTTGATTCGAATGGCGATGGCGAGCTCAATGAACCGATTGTCCTCAATTTGCTGCCCCCGGATACAGATGCAGCCACCGGAAGTCACTATATGTCTTCCGAGTTTCGAATGGCTGTCGAAGAAAGGCGTCTCTACCTGAAGGTTTTTGGAGTCTCGTTGCCTAGCGCAGGGGCGGTGCAACTGCTAGAGTAGCTAGAAATAAGTGTTAATGTCCTGAATCAAAATAATCGAGGCCACGCTATGAATCCCAACATCAGATTGAGAACGAGTGTTCAGCTCTTCAGCCTAGTCACATTGTTCTACTCCAGCATTCTCTTCGCGCAGGATGTACAACTGGATTTCGACTACTTCAAGAACGAAGTGCAACCAATCTTCCTCTCCAAGCGTGAAGGCAATGTTCGCTGCATTCAGTGTCATACGCGCAGTAGTGGTTTTAGAATACAGCCCCTCGAAGACCACCAACTATTTTGGACCGACGAGCAGTCGCGAATGAATTTCGATTCGGCCAGCAGTTTTAGTCTCGCAGGCGAAGATCCGCTGCGAAGCCGGTTCCTAACACACCCCCTGTCCTATGACGCAGGCGGTGACCCCTTTCATGGCGGTGGCAAACACTTTGACAGCCAATTCGACCCCGAGTGGCGCATCATGGCCGACTGGGTAGCTGGCGCTAAAACAAGGCGAGAGCCTTCCAGTGTCGCAATTCGGATTATTCAAACGAATGCGGCAGGCGATGATTCAACGATTATCGACCCGGAGACGAACCTAGTGGTTGGTCATATATCCGATATAGAAATACCCCACGGTGTAGTCGGTGCGCCCGATGGCTCGCAGATCTATATCACGAATGAAGTTATGCACTCTCTGGATATAGTTGATGCTAGAACTCTGCGCGTTAAGAGACGGATACCGCTTAGCGGCAGGCCGAACAATTTGGGTGTAACCAGCGACGGCAGCAAAGTCTATGTAGCAATCATGGAGATGCCGGGCTCAGTGGACATTATCGATGTGGCCAGTATGACAAACGTAAAGACACTGCCGGTGAACGGGGCTATTCACAATGTCTATGTGACGCCAGATAGTCGTTACGCCGTAGCTGGATCGATTCAAACTCGTACTATCAACGTCATCGATACCAGCACGGATGAAGTGGTTTGGGAGCTAGAGATGAGCTCTGGAATCCGGCCCATGACGTTCGATACGAACGCCGATGGTTCCACCAAGAATATATTTGTGCAGCTCTCTGGTTTTCACGGCTTCGCGGTCGTCGATTTCGCGAGCAGGAAAGAGGTTGCTCGCGTAGAGCATCCCGCAGTGCCGGGTGAGGAGGCTCATCTGGATGGTTTACAGGGTGCGCCTGCACATGGTTTGGCAGTATCCCCAGACGGCACGATGCTCTGGTCGACGAGCAAGGTTTATAGTCACGTCTATATCCATTCCCTACCTGATCTAGAAGAGATTGGGCGCGTTTTCGTAGGTCAGCACCCAGAGTGGATTACATTCACGCCCGATGGAAAACGGGCGTATATCGGTGCTGCGGGTGACAATGTTACCTACGCCGTGGATGCTATTAAAATGGAAGCCATCGCAAAGATTCCCGTGGGCCAGGTGCCCAAGCGCATCGCTATGGTGCGCATGGCGGTGGATTGAGCTATCTGGAGAATTAGATAGGGAAGTAGGTAGCTAGGGAAGAACGAGTGTGATCGCGATGTCGTAGCTGCCAGATTCACTAGGACTGAAACTAGTTACGCCTAGCCAATAAGTACCTGGCGCAA
>Ga0308018_10000165_pt1 | contig 35488 bp, 19 predicted proteins | sample Neamet282_FD_203130 | JGI IMG/M metagenome (GOLD analysis project Ga0308018, IMG submission 203130) | Marine microbial communities from water near the shore, Antarctic Ocean - #282 | ecosystem: Environmental > Aquatic > Marine > Unclassified | place: Southern Ocean | collected 2014-10-01
GCGGAGGGCATCGGCTACGTCTTCGTGAACGGGGTGCTGTCGTCGACGATGGCGTGCTCGTCGACGTACCTCCCGGTCGGCTGCTGAGGTGGTAAATCCTCGACGAAGCGTTGTGAGCGCGGCAGCGCATTTGGCAGAGTCGGCGCGGCAGCATGACGTGACTCAACCGTCCCGCAAACTCAATTCCGCAGTCCCCATCAAGGAGGAGTTGGCATGAGCGTGTCGATCACGGTCGTGGTCGGCGCGTTCGTGACGGCTCTGATCTTGTACGAGTGGTGGCGCCGAGGCCGGTGAGCGTGAGCCCTTCAGCGCTCGGGGTTGCCGCTGGTGTTGCCGTAGAGCAGTCGGTGAGTATTCGCACAGCTTCAGATCGCTCGCGGATCGAGGGCGCAGGAGGCATCTTCTCCCTGTGAGTGACACCGACCCTGGCCCCACTGAGCCGCTACCGCATCGAGTCTGAACTCGGCGAGCGTTCAACCTCTGGTGACGGATCGAGTACTCCATCCCCAGTTGGGTGGCTCCAGGTTGGTTAGAAGTGTAAACGAGCCAAGGATTGGGTAATGGGGATGACGTCATGACGGATTCATTGGGACGACGCGCGTTCCTTTCGCTGAGCGGTAGCGCAGTGTTGCTGGCGGCAAGTCGCACGGGCTTGGAAGCGGGAGTCAGCAGTAACGGCAATTTCACGTCGAAGGCTGGTGACGACGATGCGGAAGTCTTCGCCGCCGCCCGGCGCGAGTTCTTGTTCCCCACCGAAGTTGCCTACTGCAACACCGGCACCCTCGGCGCGATGCCGCGCGGGGTCTTGGACGCACAAACGAACGAGTTGCGGCGCCTGGAGGCCGAGTTACCAGATTGGCCCTACTACACTCCGATTGGCGCACCACTGACGGGGTATCAGCCTCGGGAAGACATCCGCGCGGATGTCGGCAGCTTCATCGGTGCCGATATGGAGGAAGTCGCCCTCACGCAGAACGCCACCATGAGCATGAATTTCCTGGCGAACGGCATGACGTATAGTCCTGGTGACGAGATCATATTCACCGACCAGGAACACGGCGGGAGCTTCGGGCCCTTCAGGCTGATGGCAAAGAGATACGGGGCCGTCGTGAAGGAGATCAACCTGGACACGGCTGTGGCAAACGGCCCCGAAGGGGTGCTGGAGGCCTTCGCGGATGCGATCACGCGGAGAACAAAAGTGATCATGTTCTCCCAGATAACCTCGGGCTTTGGCCATCGGCTGCCGACCAAGGAATTATGCCGATTGGCCCGAGATCGGGGCATATTCTCGATCGTGGACGGGGCGCAGGTTCTGGGGCAAATGCCTGTCGACGTGAAAGACCTGGGCTGTGACGCTTATGTGTCCAGCCCACACAAGTGGCTGCTGGCGCCAAAGGGTACCGGCATCTTGTACATCGAGCGCTCACGGCAGGAAGAACTCTGGGCCACGCTCGGCAGTTACAACTATGACAACCGTGAAGACGATGCCTTCCGATTCATGCAATATGGCACCGGCAGCCCAGCCCTGTTGTTTGGACTGAAGGCGGCCCTCGATTTCAACCGCGAACTTGGAGTCGAGCGCATTGCGCGTTGGAATAACGCCATGACCACACAGTTGCATGAGGGTCTTCAGGAAATCCCCAACACCCGCATCTATACAAGTACGCATCCCGACATGTTTGGCGGGGCCACCACGTTCGGCCTGGAGAACAAGACGGCGGACGAATTACAGGACGCGCTATGGGAAGGGAAGATCCGGGTGCGTGCCCAGCGGAATAATCGAAGGGTGCGACTGTGTGCGCACCTCTATGTAAGCCCGGATGACATCGCACGAGCCCTGGATATTGTGCGGACGCTCGAGCAAGCATGAATCCAAAGGCTGCCAAACCACCGATGAGAGACGTTCAGGAGTACATCGGAGCTGGTCTGCAGCGCTTCACGGAGAAGATGTTCGACTTCCGGCGGATTCCGTTCGTAAGCGCCAGGTCTGATCACGACGGCGATACCCGCCATGGCGCCGAGTGGCTACGAGCTCAGATGGTTTTCGGAGGACTCGAGGCCGAGTTCATCGAGACGCCTAGTCATCCCAGTGTCCTGGGAGAGTCGCGGGAAGCCGGACCCGACGCTCCGGCCATCCTCGTCTATGGTCACTACGACGTGCAACCTGCCGAGCCGTTGGACCTCTGGGATTCGCCCCCGTTCGAGCCGGAAGTCCGGGACGGACGCCTCTATGCTCGTGGCTCGGCCGACGACAAGGGGCAACTCTATCTCCACCTGAAGGCAGCCCCTGTGCACATCGCCCTGAACTTCTTCGACGAACTGAAGACGCGGGTGTCCAACTGAAGCGTCGACGCGCCCTCCAGGCGTTCGCCGGACTGGGTATGGGCAGCGCGCTGAGCGGCCCCGACTTCCGTTCGCCCGACAATCATGCACGACGCCCTGCCACCCGCGGAGACGGACGGGTCATCGACATGGTGTTGCGCGACGCCTCTGCCTGGTTGGACGGCCCGGACGGTGTTCCCGAAGTCGTACACGGTGTCTCGGTTCGCATCGAGGGAAACCTGGTCGTTGAGGTGCAACGAGGTCAGATTGCCGGCGGCGACCAGATTGACCTGACCGGACAGCTCCTGCTTCCCGGCCTGATCAGTGGCCACACGCACGTAGCTGGAGGATCGTCCACGCGTGGACTCATCGAGGGTGGGCGGTCGTACGCTCGGCCGCTCGAGATCGTAGAGAACGAGTTGGATGACGATCAGCTCGACGCGCTTACGGCGTACAACTTGGCCGAGCTTCTGCGCAGCGGCTGCACTGCGCAGGTAGAAATGAGCATGAGCCTCCGGCAGGCCCGCAGCTATGCCCGAGTGGCGGAACGTCTGGGGGCGCGAGGTTGGGTCGGGGGGATGGTGCCCGGCATCGGTCGACTCTTCCCGATCTGGTTCGGGAACGACGAAGATCTCGCGGCCTCGGAAGAAGCGACGCTCGCCGAGATCGGGGACAACTTGGACTTCGCGCGCAGTCTTGGGCGGAGTGGTCTCGTCCAAGGCATGATGACCCCGCACGCCGCGGACACGCACACGCCACGAACACTGGCCGTCATCGCTTCTGCTGCCGTCGAACTGGGGACGGGAGTTCACACGCATCTCTCGCAGGGCGCCCGGGAGACCGAAACGATCCTCCGACGGTGGGGACGGACGCCGACCCAGTGGCTGTCAGAGGCAGGACTCCTCGAAGGCCCGTTCTTCGGCGCCCATTTTACGGCCCCTGATTGGGATGTGGACGCACCGATTCTGCGCGCCGCCGGGGCCGTGTATTCGACATGCCCGTCGGCAGGCGGGGCGGGCGGCGCGACGCAGCCCTGGCCCGAAGCCATTGCGGCTGGCGTCGCGGTGAACATCGGCATCGACACGCACAGCAACGACATGATCGAGAACCTCAAGCTCGCCGTCCTCTATGGTCAGGCACGCGCGGCCCTCCTCTCTGGCAACTCAGGCGGGCCGGCGGTAGAGGCGCCAACCGTGCATAAGGCCGTCCACGGCTGCACCGCGATCGCGGCCGACGCATTGGAGCGACCGGACTTGGGTCGCATCGAGCGGGGCGCCGCTGCCGACCTCGTGGCCGTCGACGTGAGTGGCTTCCTGGTCGGGTCGGGCAGCGCTCCACCAGAGCCGCTCCACAACCTCCTCTACGCCAACGGCCAAGCCGTTCGACTGGTCATGACGGACGGCCGACCGCAGGTGTTTGACGGTGTATTTGTGACGGAGGATCCCGATCGCATCGTGTCCGAGGGTGGGCGTGTGGCGCAGATAATTTGGTCGCGCCTCGAAGAGGAGGGGTGGTTCACCTGACGGCAGTCTGGCACGGATGAGTGCGATCTCTGACCGATGCGAGAGCCGCAGGGCGCTTGCCAGAGGCCGTTGAGTTGGAAGCTGTCACGCGGAAACGTCGCCTGAGCCTTCGCAGCCAGCCGGGCCGTGGCATGTTTGGTGTTGATCGCCGTAGCCGTGCCAAACGCTGAGAGGAAACGGTTCTGGAGTCGGAGCACTCCGGGGAGGGACGCAGGGGACGGACGGTGTAGGTGTCGAGTCTATCGGGACACGTGGCGGATCCCCTCCTGCCGGCCCACTCTTTCTGCGGTCCCCCCTAGGCGACGCTCGATTTTCTTGAATAAACATGGAGTGCCACGGACGATGTACCGACTAAAGCGTGTATTTCTTTGGACGTTCGTATCGTTCTTCACGGGCACCGCGATCGCTGCCCAGACCGAGGCGGAGAACGACAGTTCCGCCGCCGCCGCCCGGCAATCCGAGTCCCTGCCGCTGATTACGACGCGCACGCTCGAGTTCACAACGGACGAGGGTTCCTGGATCTCTTTGGACCTGTCGCCAGACGGTGAAACAATCGTCTTCGAGCTGCTCGGCGACTTGTATGCGCTGCCCGCCTCCGGAGGCGATGCGACCCGCATCACGAGCGGCCAGGCGTACGACATGCAGCCGCGCTACTCGACGGACGGTAAGCACCTCGTTTTCGTCAGTGACCGCAACGGTTCTGAAAATCTCTGGATCGCAGACGCAGACGGAACGAACCCTCGGGCTCTCACCACGGATGAGCGAGAGAACTACGTCTCGCCGATCTGGATGCCGGATGGCGAGTATGTAATGACGACCAAAGGCACCCAGCTCTGGCTCTACCACAAAGACGGAGGCTCGGGGGTGCAGGTCACGGGTCACCGAGAGGAGGGAGCCCCCGCGCCGCCCGCCCACCACGGCGCGGCAATGGCGCCTGATGAGCGCTTCGTGTGGGTCAATGTGCGTGGAAATCTGGGCGGCGGCTTCGCAACTGAATCACTAGATCCGTGGGAAGATCAATTCGGGCGGGATCATTCTCAGTCGAGGAGCTCTCAACGCCTTGTCGGAGCCTACCAGATTGGCCAACTCGACCGGGAAACGAATCGTGTTCACGTGCGCACGCACGAACTCGAAGGAGCGTTTCGACCGGTCCCGAGCCCTGACGGCCGTTGGCTCGTGTACGCCACCCGCTGGGATGCTCGCGAAGCCCTCAAGCTGATCGATCTGGAGACTGGCGCCGACAGCTGGCTCGTCATGGACGTGCAACGCGATGACTCGAAGGGAGGCGGAACGAGAGACCGTGACGTCTATCCGGGCTCTGCGTTTACACCGGACTCGCGAGCCTTGATCACCAGCTACGGCGGAAAGATCATGCGTGTCGAGATCCCGTCGGGGGCCACGAGCGAAATCCCCTTCACGGCGCACGTTGAGCAGGAACTCGGTCCGCTCGTGAAGTACGACTACCCGATCAACGATTCCACGCTCACCGTTTCGCAGATTCGCGGCGCTCGTCCCTCGCCCGACGGGTCTCGGCTCGCCTTCGCTGCTCTCGACCGCCTTTGGGTAGCGGAGATGCCAGACCGTGATCCTGCGGAGGGTGACGAACACCCAACGATCCGAAATGCAGTTCGTCTAAGTGAGTCCGGGGACGTAGAGCACGCCCCTGTGTGGTCGCCCGACGGCCGTTACATCGCGTTCGCTACCTGGAACGACTCGGTCGGGGGCCAGATCCACCGGGTGCTCTCGGACGGAGCCGGCGAACCGGAGCTTCTGACTCCGACGCCCGCTTTCTTCGACAAACTCGCGTACTCGCCGGACGGGACACGTATCGTCGCGGTGCGCGGTTCGAAGATGCACCGGATGCGCACACTGGAAGACTTCGGGAATCACAGTGGCGCTGCCGAGCTCGAGTACGTGTGGCTACCTGCCGATGGCGGTGAGCCGACACGCATTACATGGGTTGGCAGAGGGGCGACTCAGGAAGGCAGAAACGCCCCCCACTTCGGACCGGATGTCGACCGCATTTATGCCTGGGCGGGTTCCGAAGGGCTCCTTTCCATGCGCTACGATGGCACGGATATCAAGACCGTTGTGAAGGTCACCGCCCCGTCGGTGCAGGGGGGTGGTGGGGGCACCCCAGACGAAGTGGTGCTCTCGCCCGACGGCAGACACGCGATCGTTCGCGCGAACCGCAACGTCTTTCTGATTACGGTTCCTCCAGTAGGAGGTGAGGCTCCGACCGTCTCCGTAGCATCATCGTCGTCGGTCCCGACCCGTCGTCTCACGCGAGTCGGCGGGGACTTCGTCGGGTGGAGAAATGATGGAGCTGTGGCGCATTATTCGATCGGAAGGAGCTTCTTCGAGTACGATGTAGCGGTCGCCGACCTGGCGATCGCCGACTCACTCGAGGCCGCCCGAATCGAGGCGACGGCAGATGGTGAGGACGCCGCCTCCGCTGATGAGGACGATGAAGAGAGCGATGAAGAAGGGGAGGAGGAAGGTGCCCCCGTGTATGAGGCTGCCCGCTTCGACATCGAGATTACCCAACTCAAGGACAAGCCGCGAGGGACTGTTGTCCTGACAGGCGCGCGCCTTATCACCATGCGCGGCGACGAGGTAATTCAGCGGGGCGATATCGTTGTGCGCGACAACAGGATCGTCGGAGTCGGAGCGACGGGCACGGTTCCGATTCCGGAGGGTGCCGATGTTCGCGATATGTCCGGCAAGACGATCATGCCGGGCTATGTCGACATCCACGCGCACACATGGGTCGCTTGGGGCGTGCACCGGAGCCAGGTGTCTCAGTTCCTCGCCCAACTCGCGTACGGCGTGACGACCCAGCGGGACCCGCAGACGTCAACAGAGGATATTCTGTCGTACGTCGATCTCATGGAAGCGGGTGAGCTGATCGGCCCACGTCTCTATTCGACTGGCCCGGGCATATTCGGCGCTGATCGTATCACGAGTCTCGACGACGCTCGCGACGTCGTGAGGCGCTACGCAGACCACTTCAATACGCAGACGATCAAGCAGTACCTCGCGGGCGACCGCAAAGTGCGCCAGTGGGTGATCATGGCCGCCAATGAGCTCGGCCTCACTCCCACGACCGAGGGTGGTTCCAATTTCACCATGAACCTCACGCTCATGCAGGACGGTTACGCCGGCCTTGAGCACTCTCTGCCGATCAGCCCCTTCTATCAAGACGTTGTCGAATTGGGTGCATTCAGCGGTCTGGTCTACACGCCAACGCTGATCGTTGCCTACGGAGGGCCGTCCGGCCGTCAGTACTACCTGACACGCACGAACATGGATGAGGTAGAGCGACTCAAATACTTCACCCCGCACGACGAGCTCGATAAGTGGAAGAGCACCGATTGGTTTCGCGATGACCAATACCCCCACTTTCTTCATGCTGAGCAGTTGAAGAAGTGGATGGATGCTGGTGGCCAACTCGGTCTCGGGTCACACGGTGAGGTCCAGGGGCTGGGTGTCCACTGGGAGCTGTGGATGATGGCGTCCGGCGGGATGAACAATCACGCGGCACTGAGCATGGCCACGCTCATGAGCGCGGATGCCATTGGCCTTGCATCAGATATCGGCTCGATCGAGGTCGGCAAACTGGCTGACCTCCAAGTCCTGGGTGCCGACCCGCTCGAATCACTGGAAAACAGTACGTCGATCGAATTTGTAATGAAGAACGGGCGGCTTTACGAAGCGGACACGCTCACCGAAGTCTGGCCGCGGCGCAGGCCGCTTCCAACGCAATGGTGGTGGAGGCTTGAGCCCTCCAGCACACGGGGCGCAGAGCTGATTGGACAGCCCCACTGAGGGGATGGCGGTGATTTATTGGCCCCGCTGCTTAGGGCCTATCGTATGAGGCTGTGTTGATAAACTCGAACCCTCCTGCCGGGTTCAACATGTTGTTCGCGATCTGTGAGTGAACTCCTCCGAACTCGGAACAGTATTCTGCACGGTCAAGGCGATGCATGGGCCGTATGCCGCACGGTGAAGGCCAGTCGATGGTAGCACGCAGCGTGACGGCTCACGCATGGAGTGCGGCCGACTCACGCTCCCCGGTTGCCGGCTCATCGACACGCTAAGACTGATCCTGTTGGAGACGCGACGTGCGCCATACGATTCTCGGACGAGATCCCTTCTCGGACGAGATCCCTGCTCTGGAGTTGAATGATGCGCTACTACGTGGCCCTGACAGTCTTCGCTGTCGCCATATCGACTGCCTCTTGCACACCCGCGCGGGAAGACGATGCAGGGGCCCGTGCTCTCGACGTTCTGATCGCCGATGCCCGCATTGTGGATGGTGCGGGTAACCCGTGGTTCCGCGGTGACGTAGGCATTCGTGGTGACCGGATCGCGGCAGTGGGTAACCTGGACAACTGGCAGGCTACGCGCACGATCGACGCAGCTGGTCGTGTCGTGAGCCCTGGGTTCATCGACATGATGGGCCAGTCGAGCCTGGTGCTCGTCACCGACCCGCCGAGTGCGGAGAGTAAGCTTAGACAAGGGATCACAACCTACCTGTCGGGGGAGGGAGGCTCGCCTGCGCCGCAGAGTGACGAGACCTTCGGTGACGGTGTGGTCGTAGGCGGCGATACTCTCACGTGGCGTACCTACGCCGAGTATTTCGCACTGATGGAGGGATACGGAATCCCCCTGAACGTCGTGCACAACGTGGGTCTCACGCAGGTCCGCCGGGTGGTATTGGGAGAGCGCGACGTGCGGCCCACGCCCGAGCAGCTCGAGCAGATGAAGGAGCTGGTACGCCAGGGGATGCAGGACGGCGCGGTTGGTGTCTCGACCTCGCTGATCTACCCGCCCGCAGTCTATGCGAGCACGGAGGAACTCATCGAGTTGACACGGGTCGCGGGTGAGTTCGGTGGTATGTACTTCACGCACATGCGCAACGAGAGCCATGCGGTGTTGGACGCGATCCATGAGGCGATCGCGATCGGTGAGGGGGCTGGTGTCCCGGTGCACATCTACCATTTGAAGGCGGCGGGCGAAGAGAACTGGCCACTCATGGTCGAGGCGCTCGCGCTGATCGACTCGGCCAGAACTGCGGGCATGGACGTGACCGCGGATATCTACCCGTACATCCGGAACGGTATCGGGCTGGGTTCGTTCCTGCATCCACGGCATTACGCAGAGGGAACGTCGGAATTTCTGGCGACGCTCGCGGACCCCGCGGTGCGTGCCGAACTCCGACGAGAAGTTGAGACGACCGGCGATTGGGAGAACTGGTACCGCCACGTGGGCATGGACTGGGAGAACGTGCTGATCGTGTCAGCCTCACGCGGGGTCGACGAGCGCGTGATCAACCGCTCCATCGCGGGGGCAGCCGAGATCCTTGGAACAGACCCGTGGAACGCCTTCTTCGACCTGGTGCAGGCGGGCGGCGTGAGCGTGAACCCGCGGAGCATGAACGAGGAGCAGAAGTGGCAGGCGCTGGCAGCTGAGTACGTGATGATCGATACCGACGCTTCGCCCGTGAATCCGGCGACGTCGGCGAGCGCCCACCCGCGCGCGTTCGGAGCGTTCCCGAGGGTTATCAGCAAGTACGTGAGGCAAGACGGTGCACTCAGTCTAGAGGATGCCGTTCGGCGCATGAGTTCGATGGCCGCTCAGCGACTGGGCCTCCATGACCGTGGCTTCGTCGCACCGGGTCAGATAGCCGACCTACTGCTCTTCGATCCTGATGCGATCCGGGATGTCGCGGACTTCGGAGATGCGATGCGTTACGCGGAGGGCATCGACTACGTCTTCGTGAACGGTGTGGCTGTCATCGATGATGGCGTGCTCGCCGACGTACGTCCCGGCCGGTTGCTGAGACGCTAGGATTTCGGCAACTAGTGTGTGTGAAAGCATTGCCTCGAACCGAGCCAGCAAGACGATGAAGCCGAGCCACGGAACGGCTGGTTTTGACCCTGATGAATGAGCTCGGGGTCGGGGCGCGCGTCCCTGAGGTGGATCGTGAGCAGACCGTACAGGATGGCTCTGTGATTTGTGGTAACCTGTCGCGCTCCGACATCATCGCCAGGGATCGCCGAGTCCGAGATCGTGACCCTGCTCTGACCCAAACGGGATAGATGATCAGTCCCTGCCATTTCCGAACGTCGAGCGTCGTTGTGTCGCAACCGCGCCGTTTGTGTGCAGCCTGTTCGCCGGATCACAGAAGCATGGCGATTGCAGCACAAGTCTCGAGGACCTGACGCTCGCGGTGCTAAGCTGAACGCCTCGTCGTCCACTGACCGCATCAGCCGGCTGATGCTCGTCGCGTATTCCGTACCGTCCTCGGTGACGGCTATGGCCGCGCTTCCCATGGCGCTCTTCGTGCCGGCGTTCTACGCGGACGACCTAGGCGTGCCGCTGGCCGCGGTCGGTGTGGCAATAGCGTGTTCAAGGCTCCTCGATGTGGTGACCGACCCGCTGATCGGAGGCCTAAGTGACCGTATGCACCTTCCGCTTGGTCGGCGCAAACCGTGGATGCTGCTCGGGGCTCCGCTTTTCTTGATCGCGCTGTGGAAGATCTTCGTGCCGAGCGAGGACGTCTCGGCCGTGTACTTGGCGCTGTGGTCTGCGGTCCTCTACCTCGGCTTCACCTTGATTGACCTGCCCCACAAGGCCTGGGGCGCCGAATTGTCCACGGACTATGACGATCGCTCCCGCGTCACTGGATGGCGTGAGGGCATCGCCACCGCCGGGCAGGTGACGCTGCTGGCGGCCGTAGTGTGGCTTGCGGCTCGAGGAATTGAAGATGCCGCGGGCCAACTCAAGGCGATCGCGGTAGTGATCATGATCACCTTGCCAGTGCTGCTTCTTCTGTGCGTGACCACCGTCGCGGAACCCATACCAGGGGGCTTTACGCACGAGCGCCGGAACACTCTGGCCGGCCTGAAGATCGTCGCACGCAACCCCGCGTTCGCCCGCATGGTGGGATGCGTGCTTTTCTTCGTATCAGGCGTGGCGATCCAGGGCACGCTTCACCGGCTGGTCTTGGCGGACGTCATGGTGGACCAAGGGCGTTTTCCGATCATGATCCTGTTAGAGAACCTCGCCAGCTTGGCCGGCATTCCCGTTTGGCTCGCGATCTCCGTGCGAATCGGCAAAGACCGAGCGCTCATGCTGGCGGCGCTTTGGATCGCTCTGTGGAGTCTGCCCCTCGTGTTCATGCGCCAGGGCGACGTCATCGCCATGATGTGCGCCATCGTCGTACGCGGATCGAGCTTTGCATCGATTCTGTTCTTGGCCAACTCCATTGCCGCCGACGTGATCGATGTCGATACGCTGGAGAGCGGCGAGCAGCGTTCGGGACTCTTTTTCGCCGTGTGGGGGATGACGATCAAGCTGTCCCTCGCGCTTGGCGTGGTGCTCGGGACGACGCTCCCCGCCGCACTTGGTTACGACCCTTCGGCAGAGTCCATCGGCGTGGTGATCCAGGGACACTTGATGTGGGTGTACGGCGGAGTGCCCGCGCTCCTCATGGGCCTTGGCGCGCTCTTTTTATATCGGTTCCCACTTACGCGCGCGCGACACGCGGAGGTGCGGGCGGCTTTGGATTCTCTTTCCACCCCTCAGCACAACACCTAGGCAGCTTTCCGCACAAAATGGGAAGAGTAGTTGTGAGATTCTTAGGGGCCGCGCTGCTGGCCTTGAAGCTCAGGATTTTCAAGGAAGTCACTCCGGGACTTAGCGAGGTGGAGGAAGGGAGGGGAGAGAAGAGCTCTTGAGAAGACCAAGTCACGCCGGCCTCGTCTTCCTTTGGAGGTGCACCACATAACAGGCGATCGCTGCGGTTACGGAAGGAACTAGCGGGTCCGCAGCACGCGCCTTGCGGCTCGCACTCCGGGTCATCACTCTGGCCATGCAGCAGAATCGCGAGGCGTTACATCGTGCCCTGTGGACCCGGCGTTGCCAGTGAGCGAGTCGTGCAGGAGACTCGCGAGGGATCGAACGTCAACGGGAGAACTAGTTGCCAACATCAGCTTATGGAGCGGCGGACCGGCGCACTAAGGGTCGACGCTCGTCCTGGCCGCTCACGGTGGGCTCGGGTGTGGCAGCCCTCGCTCTTGTCGGACTTGTCGCCTGCACTGCCGAGCCGTCGTACGACATCGTCTTCACGGGCGGGCTGGTGTACGACGGGTCGGGCGCGGAGGGTTTCATCGCCGACGTGGCGATCGCCGACGGAAGAATCGTGGCGGTGGGCGACCTCTATGCGGAGGCAGCCGCTGAGGTGATCGACGTGAGCGGGCTTGTCGTCGCGCCCGGCTTCATTGACGCACATTCCCACGCCCCCCTCGCCGAACCCTACGGGCAGGATGGTCGACCGTTCCTGACGCAGGGCATTACGACCGTCGCGCTCGGACTCGACGGAGGCGGACCCTGGGAGGTCGCGGAACGACTCGACAGTTGGGAGGCCGTGGGGATCGGGGTCAACGCGCTCACCTTCGTCGGCCACGGCGCGGTGCGACGGGCGGTCATGGGCATGGACGACCGAGCCCCGACCACCGACGAACTCGATCGGATGAAGGCCATGGTCCGCCAAGGGATGAAAGAGGGGTCGTTCGGGCTCTCGACCGGCCTGTTCTACACACCTGGCGCCTTCTCTACCACGGAGGAGGTGCTTGAGCTTTCGCGAGTGGCTGCGGAGTGGGAGGACGCGATTTACGACACCCACGATCGCGACCTAGGAGCCACCTACCAGGGCATCGGCTACGACGCCTCGGTTGCCGAGGGCATCCGCATTGGTGAAGAGAGCGGGCTGCGCGTCATCTTCTCGCATTTCAACCCACAGGGTGCAACGAATTACGGACGGGCAAACGTCGGCGCGGAGATGATCGAGGAGGCCCGGGCACGGGGGGTGGACGTCTGGGCGGCGCAGCACCCTTACACCGCCACGCAGTCGAACCTTCGCTCCTACGCGTTACCGAGCTGGGCGGCCGCGGGGGGCCAGGAGCAGATCGAACGTCGTTTCGCCCATCCCGACACGTTGACCCTCCTGCAAAGGCAAATCACGGAATCGCTCGCGATGCGGGGTGGGGCTGAGAAGATCCTGTTCGTTGACAAGGACCCGCGCCTGAACGGCCGGACGCTCGCGGAGTTGGCTACCGAGTGGGGCTCTTCCGTCCCTGCGACCGTACAGTCGATCCTGACAGAGAGTGGCAATGCGGGCGTCATGAATCTCGACCTCTACGACATCGAGAACACGCGCTATCTCGCTGCGATGCCTTGGATGATGACCTGCACGGACGGGAGGACCCCGTCCGAGGGCCAGCGCATCACGCACCCCCGGGTCTACGGAGCGTTCTCGCGGAAGATGCGCCTCTTCGCTCTGGACAGCTCCGAAATCACCGTGCCGTTCGCCATCCGCAGCTTTAGCGGCCTCGCGGCGGACTTCTTCCGCCTCTCCGACCGAGGGTACGTCCGGCCGGGGATGTGGGCCGACGTCGTGGTCCTCAATATCGATGAATATCGGGACCTCGCGACGATCGAGGATCCTCATCAGTTCACCCAGGGCGCGGTACACGTTCTGGTGAACGGCGAATTCGCGATCCGTGACGGCACGTTCCGAGAGGCGCTGGACGGGCGGTCATTAAGAGCGCCGGGAGGACACACCGGCGGCTGACGAGATTCTGGCGAGCCGCGATGGCGGGATTGGCCCGGTCACGCTGAACCGTCCTGGCCACGTGGGCAAGGCAAGTGCTCAATTCGCAGTAGACCCTTCGGCAGCGGGGTTGGCGCCCGGCCAGAACTGGAATTCTAGGCCGAGCAAAGTCCAGAATCCTTACTTGCGGAAGCCGCGGGCCCGGCCTGAGTATGGCTCTGCGTTCCATTGAAGGGGAGATGACATGTCAGAGGAAGAAACACATCCAGGCGAGGGCCGCAATTTGGGGATGAAGCGGTCGATTCCTCGACGTGACTTCGTGAGTGGGGTGGGGGTCGCTCTGACCGGCTCACTTTTCCCGACCGGCTCCGTCGACGGGTTCCAGTCATGGCTCACTCAACAGTCGATTTATCCGCCGGCGCTCACTGGATTGCGCGGAAGCCACGATGGCTCATGGGAGACGGCCCACGCACTCGTGCGTGGTACCGCCTGGGAGCAGGCAGCCCGTGTGGATGAAGAGTATGATCTGATCGTCGTCGGTGGCGGCATCAGCGGGCTCGCAGCTGCCCACTTCTTCCGAAAGCAGGTCGGTGGTCCTGACGCCCGTATACTGATCCTGGACAACCACGACGATTTCGGCGGCCACGCGAAGCGGAACGAGTTCCATCACAACGGTCGCACGTACCTAGTGAACGGTGGAACCCTCAACGTCGAGGCGCCGTCGCAGTACAGTCCCGAGGCGGCCGGCTTGCTGTGGGACCTCGGGATCGACCGCACCCGCTACTACGATTCGATAGCAGATGTGCGTGAGCGGTATGCCGACCTTGGCCTCTCGTCTGGCTTCTTCTTCGACCGCGAGACGTTCGGAAGGGACCACCTCGCCGCTGGGTATGGACGCCGTCCTTGGGCCGAGATCGCAAAAGAGAGTCCTCTCACAGAGCGCGCCCGGGAGGACCTCGTGCGACTGCGCGATCCGGCCGCGGCGATCGATCCGTGGCCGAACGAGTCGCCCGACGCAAAGAAAAAGCTGCTCGCCGGGATGAGCTATCTGAGCTATCTGACCGACGTCCTCGACGTGGACCCGAAGGTCGCGTTCATGCACGACAGCGCGGGGTACATCTACTGCACAGGCATCGACGCCGTCCCGGCGCTCTTCGCATGGAACGCCGGGTACCCGGGCTTCGCGGCGCTCGGCCTAGGACCGACACCGCCCAGCCAGCTTATTGACGAGCCCGGTGGCGCCCACGGCCGGGAGAATCAGGGCCGAGCAGGCACCGGTGACCCCACGATGTACTTCCCAGACGGCAACGCGACCATTACTCGGTTGTTGGTGCGCGGGCTGATCCCTGGAGCGATCTCAGGGTCTTCGATGGAGGACGTCGTGTTGGCCGACACGGACTACGGCCGCCTTGACACGGCCGACTCTGCGGTACGAATTCGGCTGAACAGCACTGTGGTGAACGTTCGCCACATGGGCAGTCCAGACTCGGCCGATCCCGTTGAAGTCACGTATGTGCGGGACGGCCAAGCGCGCCGTGTCCGGGGGGGAGCGGTTGTCTTGGCCTGCTGGAACGGGGTGATTCCTTACCTGTGTCCAGAGATGCCTGAGACGCAACGCGAAGCGCTCTCCTATGGCGTGAAGGCACCCCTCGTATACACGAACGTGCTGCTTCGGAACTGGGAGTCCCTGGTCGCGAGCGGAGTGTCCGGAGCGTCGGCACCGGGAGGTTATCACCAGAGCATGAGTCTCGGGACATCACTCGATTTTGGCGGTTATCGGACGTCTCAGGACCCCACGGAGCCGATCGTGCTCCGCATGTCGCGGTACCCCTTCGAGCCCGGCCAATCGAAGGCGGAGCAACATCGGCGTGGGAGACGGGATCTGCTGTCTACAAGCTTCGAGACCTTCGAGCTCAAAATCCGAGATCAACTCGCGCGGACCTTCGGGCCGAAAGGGTTTGATCCCGAGCAAGACATCCTCGGCATCACGGTCAACCGATGGCCGCACGGCTACGCTTATACCTACAACACGCTCTTCGACGATCCGCGATGGGCGCTAGGCACCCCCGATGACCGCCCGAACGTGGTCGGACGGCAACCCTACGGACGGATCGCGATTGCGAACGCCGATGCGGCCGCCAGCCCCCACACGGACGCTGCGATCAACGAAGCCTACCGGGCAGTGCGCGAGCTGAAGGCACGGCTGGGCTAGCACGGCTCCTCACTCGAGCTGGAATGCGGTTCTAGTGGGACTCGGGACCTCGCCCACCCACTTCTGGGGGGCGCCAAGGTATGTAGCGTACGAGCCGCTGTCGGTTTATCTCGCCTGCGTAGATGTTACCGTCGAAGTCGACGCCGAGGAATTCGATTCCCGGGCCGATGTTGACGTCGTGCTGCGGGATGAAGTGGGTCACCCACGCCTGCTCCGACTTCAGATCACCGATCCGGATCCCCTTCTCCCAGCCGAGGTTGCTTCTCCAGTCGTCCGGCGGACCGGTCCGCACATCGCCTGAAAGGCCGTCCCCTGCATAGAGGATGTCATTTCGGTCGATGAAGAGACCACTCGGCTTCCCGTACTGCGTCCAGATGTAGAGTAGCTCGCCTTCGGCGTCGAAGACCTGAATCCGACTGTTCCCACGGTCTGCGACGAGAACACGGCCGCGTGAGTCGACCTTGATGTCGTGCGGATCGCTGAAGCGGGCTGGCTCTCGGCTCTCTGTTCCGATCCCGCCGCCCACCGAGAGAACGAAGGTCCCGTCCGGTGCGAGCTTCACGATCCTGTTGTTGCCGCCCCGATGTCCATCCGCGATCCAGATATGCCCATCGGGAGCGATCGCTACGCCGGACGGACCATTGAAATGTGTCTCGTCGTCTCCGGGGACCCCGGCTTCACCGACCGTCATCACTATCTCGCCCTCGCGGGTGAGCTTGAAGACCTGGTGGCCGATTCCCATCGACTCGCCGAGCGTGGCGCGAGCATCCCCGTGCGCGCCTCCTTCCGTTACCCACAGGTATCCCTGGCTGTCGAGCGCGAACCCATGAGGGAAGGCAAAGAGTCCTGCTCCGAAGCTGTCGACCAGATTCCCATTGAGGTCGAACTTCAGGATCGGGTCGAGGTCCGACCCGGCACACTGGTTCGCACCGCACCGGTCTAGGATCCAGAGGTGTTCACCATCCGGATCGGGCCACACGCCGCTGATGATGCCTAGCGTTCGACCTTCGGGGAGCTGCTCCCAGCCGAGGGTTGCGCGGTACGGGTTGGTGGTGGTCTGAGCCGTGACTGCGAACGGCACGACGAGCAATGTCGCAGCCGCGAGCCCCGAGAGTCGATGGTCGATGCGCACGGTCACTCCGATTCGAGAAGATTCTCTCTGGATCGTAAGCGTCAGGTACGGTTCGCGCCTGCCTCGAGACATCGTCGCGGAGTCCGATCCGCTCAGAGACTTGCTGCTGCTTCGGTCCGATAAGATGTTGGCTCGGACCTGAGGAGTGCGATGCCTCCAATCATTGAGCGACAACCGACCCGCTCAGATGCAACCAGATTATGCAAATGGATTTGAAAGCGACCAGACGACAAGCCGTGCTCGCCCTCACTCTCCTCGGCGGGATCGGGGTAGCGCCCACAGCAGGCGAAGCCCAGATCACGATGGCGCAGGCCCAAATGGCGGTCGACGCCGCGGAGGCCGAGGCTAGAGCCAATGACTGGAACCTCACCATTTTTGTCACCGACGCGGATGGTGTCCCGATGTACCTGAGGCGCATGGACGGTGCCCCACCGCGGACGGCGGGGATTGTAAGGATGAAGGCCCACGTCGTCATCACGACGGGTGGGACATCGGGTGCCTACGGCCAGGCGCTTGCTGCCGGAACGGTCGATACCATCCCGGGTGGGATCCACTACGAGGGTGGGCTGCCAATCTTGATGAACGGCGAACTCATCGGCGCGATGGCGGCGAGCGGTGCGCGGGGATCTGAAGACGCGCAGGCTGTGCAGGCCGGACTGGCCGCAATCGGGGCGGCTTCCGGAAACTGAAGGGCGTCGTCAAGGTCCTAGCCCGCGTCGATTACTTCGTGGTCAAGGCCAGTGCGGCCTCCAAGGCCTGATCTCTGAGCCGATCAATTTCTGGGTTCAGGCAATCAACTCAGACCGGTTGAGGCTAGGTCGGGCAGGGCGCCCTTGTTCGAACCGGCCCGCCATGCCGGGTTCACCGAGTTCTTGCTCAATGCCGTAGCGGCCTTTAGCCGGTTCGACAGCATGCGGGCTCATCTACCCTCCAGCCGCGGCCACGACGGCCCTTGCACTCCACGGCCCGCCGCACCGAAGCCGCGGAAGACGAACTTCTGCACCCGTTTTCCTTCGTAAGTCTCCGTCGTGTATACGTTGCCGCGCGAATCGACCGCGATGCTGTGAACGCCGTAGAACTGACCGGCTTGCCGTCCCCCGCCCCCGAACGTGGACACGACCTCCAAGGATTCCCGGTCGAGTACGTGCACCTTCTTATTGGAGCCGTCGGCGAGATAGATGAAGCGCTGCTCGGGATCGTGTGAGAACGCGATGTCCCACACAGACCCAGAGCCGAGGGTCTGTGGTGCGATGAACGCCTCACGAATGAACGTGCCGTCCGGTTGGAATACCTGGATGCGGTCACTCGCCCTGTCGCACGCATACACGAGGCCGTCGCGCGAGAGCTCCGCGCAGTGGAGCGGGCTCCTGAATTGCTGTGCTGGGGGGTCATCCGGGCTGTAAGCGGGGATCGGAGAGTCGTCCGGCACGTTGCCGTATGCACCCCAGTAGCGTTTCATCTTGCCGGTCTGCGCGTCGAGCACGGCCACACGCTTATTGCCGTATCCGTCGGCCACATACACCTCGTTAGCCTCCGCGTCGATGTTGACCTCGGCGACTCGCCAGAAGTTCTCCGGATGGTTGCTGCCGCTGCGCATGAACGGCTCACCGAGCTGCAGCAGGAGGTCCCCCGTGCGGGTGAACTTCAGGAGGTGGGAGTCGTTCTCTCCGTTGCCCCCGATCCAAACGTTGTCCATGTGGTCGACGGTGATGCCGTGGTTCGACTGCGGCCAATCGTAGTCGGCACTCGGGCCGCCCCAGGAGCCCACGAGATTACCATCCGGATCGAACTCGAGCACCGGAGGCGCGGGTGCGCAGCACTCCGCCGTCGGCGGGTCGGCCACGGCGTTGATCTCGGTGAGCTCATCGAAGGTGTCCTGCCGGTGGATGATCCACACGTGGTCCCGCGAATCGACGGACACGCCGATCACGGAGCCCAAGATCCAGTGGTTCGGGAGCGGCCGCGGCCAGAACGGGTCGACTTCGAGGATCGGCGGACCGTCCCCCGCATCAGCGGCTTGCGCGGCCTGCTCCATACAAGCCGAAGCGATGCCGAGGATGGACAGCGCGACCGCGCCGCCCACGAGCGTAAAGATTGTTCGTTTCATGGTGTCCTTTCCTATGGCGGTCAGCCTCCCTCGGCTCCGACTTGCTTGAGTTGCACGACGATGACTTCCATCGGCTCGCTGCCCCGGTTCACGTCTCCGTGCAACTCACCCTCGGGGTCGACGTCGAGCCAATACGTGCCCCCGGTCTTCCACACCATCTCACGCTCGTCTCCGGCTTCGCTGACTAGGGTCAAGGTTCCGCCTTTGAGCGCGATGATCGCCCTGGGGTTGTCGTGGCGGTGCATGCTGAGCGGTTGATTGGGCACGATGATCGTCTTCCACGCCTCGACGTGCTCGTTGTCGAGCTGGGGAACGCGGTGAGTGACCGGATCGGCTGTCATTTCATCCGCCGAAGGCTGCTTCTCTGCGGCGGGTTGGCCACAAGCGACGAGGCCTATGGTCAGCCCTGCGATCCCGGCGACGATGGCTCTCATTTGGAACCTCCCGATTCCCAAGTCGTTGCCCTCACCGAAAGTAGGGTCGGCGAGGATGTCTTGGTATTGTGCGGCCTGCCGGGCCAGAAGGCGAATCGCCCAGCGCGACTTACGGGAGACAGTGGATGCGCGCTTTCTCTTAGAAGCGGAGCAGCCTTGTGACCTTTAGCGCGAACGCCCGATTACGTAGCCCGGTTCTGCGGAGCGGGGTGTCGCGCTCGTCCGTCCACACTACGAACAAGTCACTGCCCGGACGGAACTCCCAGCGGAATCGCAAGTTACTTGAGAAGGTCGCGCGGCTCTCGTTGTACTGCACGAGCGTGCTGGCGAACATCCGTGGAGTGAACGCGTAGTCCGCCCGTAACCTGAATACGGTCTGGTTCGCATCGCCGTCCGGCAGTTGGATGAGGTTCACACTCACGCCGGGCTCCAAGGACAGGTGGTCAGACACGACGACTCTCGCCCGGTTGATACTGATTGTCCGGATCGAGCCACGGAAGAAGCTGCCCCACTGGTAGGAGACATTGCCCGAGACGGGGCGTTGCGTGCCGAAATTGTAGGACGCTTGATACCCCGTGTACGTGTACCGCCCTTCCGGGATGAATACATCGGTGTCGATCTCGAACGGATCGTCGAGACGCTCGAAGTTCCGGGTAGCCTGCAGCGTGGCCTGGTCACTGTTGTCGAACTCGATGCTGAAGCGTCCCTGCTGGCTGCGGGATTCCATTCTTCCCGCTCCGTCTTCGAAGAAATTGACCGTGCCCTGCCAGGTGAGCTTCCGAACGGCTTCGATCGACGATGGCCGAGGGCTGAACCTTACTGAGCCCGACGACTTCCTGAAGTCGCTTCGACGTAAGAACCCAATCTCCGGGTTGAAGTCGGAACCCACCTTGACGATGCCAGCGTTAGCTCCGTAGGTGTCCCCTCCGTAGTCAAAGCGAGCTTGATAGCTCTCGTTGTCGCCGCCAAGCGATGGGGTCTCCGTGCGCGCGTAGTATCCGCCGAGCTTCAGGTTGGTGAAAAACGCGAACGCGGCGTCCATCCCGTAGGCCTGGTTGGTGCCTGTACCCGATGCGCCGATCGAACGGTTTGTGAACATTGCCCCGATCGCGCTACGCCGAAGGATGTCGCGCTTGAAGCGCACAATCGAGAAGTCGGTGGCACCTACGCCCGCTACTTCGTCGTTGCCCGTGTGAATGTTCATGAGGCCGACCGTCCACGGGCCGACCTTGCCCGTTAGCCGCCCTCCGGCCTGGATCGGGATGACGGATCCGTCTTGGAAGCCGATCCGGCGGCTGTAGAACAGGGACGGAGCATCTCCGCCGCCACGTCCGAATCCGCCGCCTCCACCACCGCCGCCGTAGCCGCCGCCGCCACCGGTACCGAATTCGAAGACCCCACGCCCCTCCAGGAAGAACTCGCGCTTCTCGGGAAAAAAGAGACTGAATCGCGTCAGATTGACCTGTTGCTCGTCGACCTCGACCTGGGCGAAGTCCGTGTTGAACGTGAGATCGGCCGTGAGGTTGGCGGTCAGTCCGTACTTCAAGTCCAGCCCGACTGCGGCCGTGCGATCCGTGACGGCGGGCGCCGATACACGGTCGGTTGTCGAGCCCGCGATTCCGTACGGCTTGAGTTCCACATTGCTACCTGCGGCCGGCAAGTCCAGGCCGACCAGCGTTCCCGCGACCGAAACCCTATTGAGTCCTTGTGGACCGGCGAGGATGGCCGGCACGGGGCTCAAGTACGTCCACTCATTGAGGTGGCGGATCGAGCGGCGGAGCTGGAGGCCCCACATCTGCCCGGCGCCCGACTGGTAGCGTAGGGATTTGAACGGGATTGCGATCTCGACCGTCCAACCGCCGTCGAATTGGCCTGGGGCGACGTCCCAGATCGGATTCCAGTCTCGGTTCACTCCCGCCTCGTCGACGACCGAGTAGTCGTTGCGAGCCCCGAGCGGATTTGTGTAGAGCATGAATCCGTTTCGCCGGTCATAGAACGTGTCGAACATGATCCCGAAGTGCTCGTTGTTTCGGATCCCATCGGCGTCACGTCTCATCTCGTTGACGATCCACTCGTCAGGCGGAGCGTCGTCCCAGCACCGGCACGTCACGTAGATGTTCTCGTCATCGAAGGCGATCCAGACGTCGGTGCGCTGCGAAGACGGGTCACCCGAGACCGGTGTTACCTGCACGAATTCCCCGAAAGGTTGGACGTCGGAGTACATGTCCTCGTCGAGCACGCCGTCCAGTGTCAGGGGCTCATCAAGACGGATCGCCCGAACCGTCGGGCGGCCACGTGCGTCCCGTGTGATCGACACCGGATGCTCCGGCGCTGGCGATCCATCGATGGCAATGCCTCGGGGGAGGGCGCTGTTGGGTTCGGTCTGCTGGGCCCCAGCCGGGGCGCCCAGCACGAGGACAGCAGCCGCTACCGCGAGCGAACCGAGAGCATAGGGTCGCGGAGGTAGGGCGCGCGCCCTCGTCGGGGTCGATGGGTGGATCACGATTCTGATGGGTTCAGGAGTGGGCGTGGGGGGAGTCGTGACGGCGACCACCCTGACAAGGACTCCGGGGGGGCAAAGGACGCTGAGAGTTTAGTGGCTTACGATCTGCTGGTCGTGCGCGATCTAAGCGTGCACCTCCCCTAGCCCACACTAAGCATCTCCGTAAGTGAAAACGAAAATGAGAAAGTGAAGCTGCCAAGCACGACTAAAATCGCGAGGACTCCAGCGATCTGAGCACTTCGTCGTTCAGACACGGCCAGCACCCCAATCAGCAGAAGGCAGCCCATCCTCACAGCATCTTGAACGCCTGGTCCGGGGCCCAGGAGGTTGAATCCGACGCTAGCCGTGATGAAAAAGCCCGCCATGGCCGCGAACATGCTCCGTCGGATGTCCATGAAGTACTCACCAAGCGGTATCGCTATCCCTGACGCGGGATTCAGGACTGCGGCGCCGATGAAGAGAAAGAGCCGCGGTGTAAGCATTACCACGAGATCCGAAACTGATTGTTACCGCGCGGCGGAGCGCGTACCACGGGGTGGGTGTTCTGCATCAAATGCCCGGAGCTTGTCACTTATTTGCCCACATGGCACCACGCATAATTGGCCGAAACCCGAACCAATGCCCAATTGCCTGATTCCTCATCCGGGTCGGTATCGAGGAACTGCTAACTCCCTGTTGCGCTCGTGCCGTGGACCAGCCAAATCGTCACCGAACTTCTCCATTCTCTGAACGCGAATCAGCAATGTCCGGAACGACTCCTGCGGCCACCGTCGCACTTACCCTGCTGACGATTCTGGCCTCGCCATTGGCCGCTCAGGAAACCCAGATCTCCTTCACTACGACGGAGGGCACATGGGTCTCACTCGACGTGGCGCCAGACGGGGGATCCCTGGTGTTCGAGTTGCTCGGGGACGTGTATTCGCTACCTGTAGAGGGTGGCCGCGCTCGGCCACTGCTCACCGGAAGGGCGTTTCAATCCCAGCCCCGGTTCTCCCCGGCCGGGCGACTCCTCGCGTACGTGAGCGACGAGTCGGGCTCGGACAACGTCTGGATCGCCGCGACGGACGGTTCGATGCCCCGTCGGCTTACCGATAAGGTGGGTGCGACAATGCTTTCGCCCGCCTGGTCCGTGGACGGTTCGGCGATCTATGTGACGGTCATCGCGTCCCAAGACTTCAGTTCCTTCGCTGAGATCTGGCGATTCAACGTCGAGTCTGGCGCAGGAGAGCGAGTGGTCGAGAACGAGAACGGACCATCTCAGCCGCTCGTGTCCGCCCCGGCACCGGGGCCCTACGGTGCCGCCCCCCACCCGAACGGATCAGACCTGTACTACACGTCGCTCACGCCACGCCCCTACGGAAGCAGGAACGGAGCGTCGAGTCGGGTTATCAGGTTGTCGCAGGAGTCCGGGCGAGCTGAGCCGGTGCTCCTGGAAAGTCCGATCGCTATGAAACCGGCCGTGACCCCCGATGGCCGACGGCTCGTCTACGGTGCGGTCAGAGACGGCCGGACGGGCCTGAAAGTGAGGGAGCTCGACACAGGAGATGAGCGCTGGCTCGCATACCCGATCCAGCGGAATCAGCTGGAAAGTCGAGCAACGCGCGACGTGTTGCCCAATTTCGGGATCACGCCGGACAGTCGAGCGCTTTTCGCCGCATGGAACGGCCGCATCCATCGGATCGACCTCGACGACGGAACCGATCGGGTGGTGCCCTTCGAGGTCGATGTCTCACTGGCCGTGACCCCGAAGCTCGATTTCCCCCGCCGGGTGGAGCAGGGGCCCGTACGGGCTCGCCGGGTGCAGCAGCTGGCGGTCTCCAGCGATGGCCGGGCGGCGTTCTCGGCGCTCGGCCGGATCTGGCTCGCCGGTCTGCGTGGCGCCGAGGCTCGACGTCTGACGGCCTCGGTCCGGCCCCGGGAGTTCATGCCGGCGTGGTCTGCGGACGGGCGTTGGGTAAGCTTTGTGACCTGGGACGAATCTGGAGGCCATCTGTGGAAGGCGCAGGCCGACGGGTCAGGGGAGCCGATCCGCGTCTCCGACAGCGCGGCCTTATGGGCTGACCCGGCGTGGACCCCGGACGGGACCTCCATCGTCGCGCTCCGGGCTCCGCTCGGATCCGCGTTGGCTGTCTCTGGTCCGGGGCAGGGGGCCGTGCCCCCCGACGCCGAGGTTGTGGTCGTTCCGTCCGAAGGTGGCACGCCACGCCGGTTGATGGCCGCCGACGGTGGGCGTAGGCCGCACTTCGGTCCGTCGTCCGACCGCGTGTACCTGGCGGGCCCGACACTCATCTCCGTCGCTCTCGACGGAAGTGACCGACGGCTCGAGGCTCGGCTTGGCCCTGATGATGGACTCGGCGAGTTGCGGCTGAGCCCCAACGGGACACACGTGATTGCCACCGGTGGTCCAGCCACCCGGCTCTTCACCACTCCGTCTCAGGGGCTGGACGGGAGCGAACTGACATCACCCGTGCCGATGGCGGTCGTCGCCGACAGGCCCGGACTCGTGGCATGGTCCGGGGACGGTGGAAGCGTGTCGGCGATCGCCGGGGTCCGACTGCAGACACTCCGGGTGTCTACCCCTAGTGCATCGCCGTTGGCGGTGGAACTCGACGTATCGCTTCCCCGAGCGACACCTGCGGGTGCCGTCGTGCTGCGTGGTGCGACGGTCGTAACCATGAACGGGTACGAGGTCGTAGAGAACGCCGACGTGGTCGTCGAGGGCAATCGAATTCTGGGCGTGGGGCCGACCGGCTCCATCGACGTTCCGGTGGGCGCCACCGAGATCGACATGAGCGGCAAGTACGTGGTGCCTGGCTTCATCGACGTGCACGCCCACTTCGCGATGAGTGGAGAGCTACCGGAGCCCGAATCGACGGTCTCCTTCGCCAATCTGGCCTACGGCGTCACGACACTTCGGAATCCTCAGGGGACGCCTGACGTCTTCGGGCTCTCGGACATGGTCGCGGTCGATGGCGTGCCCGCTCCGCGGGTGTTCTCCACCGGACCTGGGCTCTTCTCGCAGGGGACCTTCACCTCTCCCGACGAAGCCCGGAGTGTGATTGAGCCGTATCGGGACGGCTTCGGGACTCACCTTCTCAAGTGGTATATGGCCGGCCCCCGCAGCGAGCGTCAGGCGCTGATCCAGGCGGCGCGCAAGCTCGAGATGATGCCGACCACGGAGGGAGGAGCCGACACGAAGGCGGACCTCACGTATGCGATGGATGGTTTCAGCGGCCTCGAGCACGCGTTCCCCGTCGCTCCGATCCACGACGATCTCGTTCAGCTTGTGGCACGGACGGGAATCACCTACACGCCGACGGTCGTTGTGGCGTTCGGGGGCGCTCTGCCTGTGTACCGATTGCTGGCCGAGGAGAGACCGCACGAGAACGCCAAACTGAGTCGCTGGTTCGCGGACGGGAGCCTATACGCGCGCTCCTCCTCACGGGTTCTTTGGTTCTCTCCTGAGGACTACAACGACCAAGAGGTCGCGGCCGGGGCGGATGCGATTCTCGGGGCTGGCGGGCGCGTGGCGCTGGGAGGGCATGGCGAGGCCCAGGGGCTCTCCAATCACTGGGAGATGGGGTTGCTCGCGCGTGGAGGCATGAGCAATCACGACGTTCTCCGGGTCGCGACGCTGTTCGGCGCCGAAGCGATCGGGTATGCGCAGGACCTCGGGAGTGTGGAGCCGGGCAAGCTCGCTGACCTCGTGGTGCTCGACCGAAATCCCCTCGAGGACATCGCGGCGACCCAGGCGATCGCGTACGTCATGAAGAACGGGGTGGTCTATCGAGGCGAGACACTCGATGAGGTCTGGCCCAGGCAGCGACCCCTGCCGATGCCCTGGTCTCTGCGACGTGCCGATGAGCCGGGCGCCGTCGTGTCCGAGATCGAAGACCTCGTGCGAAGCACGATGGACAACGGACGGATTCCGGGCATCGCACTCGCCGTGGTCCGGAAGGGGGAGGTCCTTCTCGCGAAGGGATTCGGCATCGCGAATCTCGAGACGGACGCATCGGTCACCACCGAGTCGTTGTTCCAGTCCGGTTCACTGGGCAAGCAGTTCACGTCGGCGGGAATCATGGCCCTGGTGGAAGACGGTCTTCTCGACCTGGACGGCTCCGTGACGGAGTACCTGCCCGAAGCCCCGGAGACATGGCAGCCCATCACGATCCACCATCTCCTGACGCACTCCTCGGGCATCCCCGACTACACGAGTGAAGGGTTCGACTATCAGACGAACTACACCGAGGAGGATCTGGTAAGGATGGCCTCGGGGCTCGATCTCGAGTTTCCGGCCGGGGATCGCTGGAACTACTCGAACACCGGGTACGCCATGCTCGGAGTGGTGATGAGTCGAGTTGCGGGCATGCCGTATTGGGACTTCCTCCGAGAGCGCATCTTCGATCCTGCGGGGATGCCGACGATCCGGATCAACACGGAGAGCGACGTCGTGCCGCATCGTGCGCGGGGGTATCTGCCCGTCGCGGGCGGATGGCAGAACGCGGGCTACGTCGCTCCGATGACGAACACTACGGCCGACGGCTCGATGCTACTGAACCTCCACGACATGATCGCGTGGAACGATGTCGTCGCGAACCGTCGCCTTCTGAGTGAGCGAAGCTGGGACCTCATCTTGAACCCGATGACGCTGAACAGCGGGCGAAACTATCCGTACGGATTTGGCTGGTTCCTCGAGGAGGCCGGCGGTCAGACGGTGCGCCAGCATGGGGGCAACTGGCAGGGGTTCAGCACGCAGTTCACCCGCTTCGTCGATGACGATCTTGCGGTGATCGTTCTGGCGAATGCCCGTAGCCTTCCCGTCGCGGGATTACCGAACGGGATCGGTGCGCTGCTGAATCCGTCGCTGGCGCCGGCTCCACCACCATCGACCCGGATCGCGGATCCAGATCCGGAGGCGACCGAATACGTCGGAGAAATGCTGGCGAAGATTGCTCGAGGCGAACTCGTCCTCGACGACTTCGCGTTCATTCGACAGACTGTCTTCCCGCGCATAAGGGCCGCAATGACTGCTCAGCTTCAGGGCATGGGCGAACCGGATCGCATGGAACTCCTGGCTAGGCATCCGGTGGGCGACGATGTGTCGCTTCAGTACTGGGCGTGGTACGGCGACCAACGCTTCCGTGTGCTCGTGTCGCTCGGGCCTGGCGGGGGACTTACGTCGCTGCGCCTGATTACGGAGGCACCATGACGGCCGAGTGCCGGGTCGACGCCACGGGACGCTTTGGCTCATTCGACTCCGTTCGGCGAGCGGGCCTAGCCCTTTCATTGATCGTCATGGGTGTGTTTGCCTCGGGCTGTGCGGACGCCCTGGAGTATGACCTGCTTCTTCAGGGAGGCACCGTCGTCGACGGTACGGGGGCGCCGAGGTACGTGGCCGATGTCGCGATCCATGGAGACCGGATCGTCGCCGTGGGAGCCGATCTCCCAACCACAGGTGCTGGCCGCGTGGTCGATGCTACAGGGCTCGTGGTCGCGCCGGGTTTCTGGGACAACCATGCGCATCTGGTCACGCTCGAAGAGCACCCGGACGCCGAGAACTTCATTCGGCAGGGCATCACGACCATCCTCGCACCCCTCCACAGCCAGGATCAGCCGTTTCCGTTGGATGACTATACGGCCCGGGTGCGCATCGGTCCGAACGTGGGCTTGTTCGCCGGCCATACCTGGATCAGGAAACGGGTGATGGGACTGGAAAACCGTCCGCCGACGGACGAAGAGCTGGCATGGATGGTCGCGCTGGTCGACTCATCCATGCAGCAAGGGGCACTGGGACTCTCCACGGGACTCGAGTATGTACCCGCGGTGTTCGCGGACACCGACGAGATCGTGGCGCTGGCCGAGGTTGCAGCGCCCTATGGCGGGATCTACGTGACGCACATGCGCGACGAGGGTGTACGCGTTCTCGAGTCGATCAGCGAGACACTCGAAGTCGGGCGACGGGCGGGTATTCCGGTCCAAATTAACCATCACAAGGTGACGGGGGCCGCGCACTGGGGGCTCACCGAGCAGACCCTGGCGATGCTCGACTCGGCCAGTGCTGCGGGGCAGGAGGTTGTGCACGACGTGTACCCGTACACCGCGTTCAGCACCTACTCGGACCTCATGTTCCCGGGGTGGGCTTTGGCCGACGGTCCTGACGCATTTCAGAGTCGTGTGAACGACCAGGTGACCCGCCGTCGGATGGTCTCCGAGATGCGTACCATCTTCCTGCAACAGACTGGATCGGGGCCGGAGAGCATTCAGTTCAGGAACGTGGACTCATACCCGGAGATGCAGGGGAGGACTCTGGCCGACTTCCTCACAGAGCGAGGTCGTCCGACCACCGTGAACGAAGCCGTCGAGGCGCTGATCGAACTGCAGCTCGAGGGGGGCTTCATCGGCATCTTCGAGGGGATGGCCGAGGAGGATGTGATCCGAATCATGCGCCACCCGACCGCGATGTTCGAAACCGACGGCGACCTCGTAGAGCCAGGAGTCGGGTTCCCGCATCCCCGCACTTATGGCTCGTTCCCGCGAATCCTCGCCAAGTACGTACGGGATGAAGGAGTGCTCAGCCTCGAAGAGGCGGTAGGAAAGATGACGGGGTTACCCGCGGTGTGGATGGGTCAGAGCGAGCGTGGACTGCTCCGAGAAGGCGCGATCGCGGATGTGGTGGTTTTCGACTTCGGTACGATCCAGGACGAGGCTGACTACACCGATCCGCATCACTATTCGACCGGCGTGCTGCATGTCTTCGTGGGTGGTGTGGCGGTCCTCGAGAATGCTGAGATGACTGGCGCCCGGCCGGGGCGGTTTCTCGAGCGATCGAGGGAGGGGGCGGGCTCTGGTCGATAGCAGGGGCTCGGATAGCCCCTGTCTGAGATAGACGTTGCTACATTCGAACTGCATGTCTTTGAGGAGGACTGACCGGTGAAACGATCAGCACTGTTTACACTCTTGTTTTGCTTCGCAGTGCCAGCCGCGGGGCAGTCGGCTGCCTCGCTCCTGCCCCCGCTCGAGTGGCGGTCGATCGGACCTGACCGAGGAGGTCGTTCGATCGCGGTCGCAGGCCACGCAGAGCGTCCCTTCGAGTACTACTTCGGCGCGACGGGTGGCGGCCTCTTCAAGACGACCGATGGAGGTTCTTCATGGATCGCGGTGACCGACGGCCAGATCGGCACCGCCTCGGTCGGCGCGGTGACCGTAACCGCGTCGAACCCGGACGTCGTCTACATCGGCATGGGCGAGGTACAGCTCCGCGCGAACGTGCTCCAGGGCGACGGCGTGTACCGTTCGGACGACGGGGGCCTTAGCTGGCGCCACCTCGGCCTGGCGGACACGCATGCGATCGGCCGCATCCGGGTGCATCCGACCGACCCCGACCGGGCCTACGTGGCGGCGCTCGGGCACCCATTCGGTCCGAACAGCGAGCGGGGCGTCTTCCGGACGACCGACGGGGGCCTCAGCTGGGACAACGTCCTCTTTCGCAACGACATGACCGGAGCCGTCGACCTGGTTATGGACCCCAATGACCCGGACGTGCTCTACGCCACGCTTTGGGAGGTAATCCGGAGGCCCTGGCAGCTCTGGAGCGGTGGAGAGGGATCTGGGATCTTCAAGTCGATCGATGGCGGTGACACTTGGGCCGAACTGACCGATAGCCCGGGGTTCCCGACAGGTGTCCTCGGCAAGATCGCGGTCACGGTGTCCGGTGCCGACTCCGACCGAGTCTGGGCGAACGTCGAAGCTGATGAGGGTGGCCTCTACCTATCAGATGATGCCGGTACGACGTGGGCCCTGGTAAACGACCACCGCGACATCTGGCAGCGCGCCTTCTACTTCCAGCGTCTTCAAGCTGACCCCCTCGACCGAAACACTTTGTACATCCTGAACTTCCGCCTCATGAAGTCGACGGATGCCGGGCGAACACTCGAGACGGTTCGAGAGACACACGCCGACCATCAGGACCTGTGGATCGACCCGACGAACCCGCTCCGCATGATCGACGGTAACGACGGCGGGGGTGTGGTATCGGTGAACGGCGGCCTCACTTGGACGGGTATGCGATACCCGACTGCCCAGATCTACCGACTCGCGACGACGAACGAATTCCCCTACCACGCATGTGGCGCTCAGCAGGACAACTCGACGGTTTGTGTATCCTCAGAGCCCGGTCACCTGCAGAATCCACGCGGTATTTCCACGGAATGGATGTACTCGGTCGGCGGGGGTGAGAGCGGATATGTGGCGCCGCACCCTACGGATCCCGACATTTTCTACGCCGGGGCCACCAATGGGCTCACGCGGTACGACCGCCGGACCGGCATCGGGCGCGACATCCAGCCTTATCCGCGAATCGTCATGGGTGAGCCTGCACGAGACATGCCCGAGCGCTGGAATTGGACGTATCCTATCGCCGTGTCGGCCGCGGATCCTGGTGCGCTCTACGTCGGCTCACAGCATCTGTGGAAGTCGACGGACGAAGGCGAGAGCTGGAGGCGCATCAGCCCCGATCTGACGCGAGCAGAGCCGGAGACGATGGACGACTCCGGCGGTCCAATCGTGTACGACCAGGACGGACCAGAGATCTACGCGACGCTGTACGCCATCACGCCGTCACCCCACGACGCGGCGACGATTTGGACCGGATCCGACGACGGCTACGTGCATCTGACGCGGAGTTCGGGCGATGCGTGGTCGAACGTCACCCCGCCCGACATGCCGCCGCACACGCGAGTGATGGTCATCGAAGTCTCTCCGCACGACCCGGCGACCGCGTACATCGCGGGTATCCGATACGAGATGGACGACCGCCACCCCTACGCGTGGAAGACGAACGACTACGGCGAGAGCTGGACGAAGATCGTGGACGGAATCCCCGAGGACGCCTTCGTGCGTGTCATCCGCGAGGATCCGGGGCGGCGTGGTCTGCTTTATGCCGGCACCGAGCACGGTGTGTTCGTCTCCTTCGACGACGGCTCGCGGTGGGATGATTTGTCATTCGATCTGCCCGACACGCCGGTGACCGGGCTCTCCGTTGAGGAGCGCGACCTCGTCATATCGACGCACGGCCGATCGTTTTGGGTGCTCGACGACATCGAGACGTTGCGCCAGATCGACAATGTAGTCGCGGGTGCGGATGCCCACCTCTTCGTGCCCGGAGATGCATTTCGACGTGAAGTGCCAGCGGTGATCGACTTCGTACTAGCCGGCACCGTGCAGAACGCCCGACTCGAGATCCTCGACGTGAACGGTGACCACGTCACCACTCTGGCCGACGGCCCAGCACGCGCGGGCAACCATCGGGAAGTATGGAGGCTGCGTTATCCGGGTGCCGTGAGCTTCGACGGTATCGTACTCGAGGGAGGTAACCCGACCGTCGGGCCGTGGGCACCACCGGGACGTTACTCCGCCCGCTTGACCGTCGACGGCGTTGAGCGCCTTACCAGCTTCGTTCTGCGGCGGGACCCTCGGCTGACGGGCCTGACGGACGCCGACCTCGTCGCGCAATTCGAGCTGGCGCTCCAGATCCGCGACGCCGAAAGCATGGCGAACGGTAGCGTACTCCTGATCCGCGATCTGAGAGGGCAACTCGAAGCCAGCATATCGGACAGCGACGACACGGGATTGAGGGAATACGCCGACCGTTTCACAGGCGACATCAGCAGCCTCGAGGCCGAACTTTATCAAGTCCTAAACCAGAGCCCCAAAGACAAGATCGCCTTCCCGATCCGACTCAACGACCGCCTGACCGGGCTTCGCAATCGACTCGAACGAGGTGACGCGGCGCCGACCGCAGCGTATCTGGGTGTTTTCGAGGAGCTGTCGAGCGAACTGGACGGACATATGAGTATTCTGCAGCGCCTGATCACGGAGGATCTGCGCCAATTGAACCGAGAGCTCTCGAGGGCCGGTCTGCCGCAGATTGTCGTGAAGGATACGTTGATCGCATGAAGCCTGAGCACGCGGCCAATGCTCCATCGTGAGTAACATCCACTCGCAACCGTCGGGCCAGGTTAGTCTCGCCATACCCCGTCTTGGCGGCTTGACTCAGCGCCCCGAGTTCCTAGTCAGTGATTGACTGGTTCGCTCTGCCTAACGAAATCTTGGCATCGTTAGGTCCAATGCTAAGACTCTAGGTGAATCGTAACGCAGAAGGTGTTCTGCCCCTGTGGTTTATAGGCGTGAGATGTTATCACAATCAGAGATGACTACTGCTGAAGCCGGCCCGCTGCCGGCTTCCATGTAGGGTAGGGTGTGGCCGCCTGATTGTGGGAGACCTGCCGCGAGGGGACTTGCTGAAGAGGGCATCGTGCAGCTCGACGTGAGACCGCTTTGCCGGCTCGCGCATATAGGCCGCGCGCAGCATTTTGCTCGCATGAACCCTCCCGACCCCGTCGCCGGCCTGAATGCGGCCTTGGATGGCCGTTACCGAAGCTGTGCGCCGTGCATCTCCTCTTGGCGTCCGCGTTGACCGCTCGGAGGCGTCGGTTGGAAAATGGGTCAGCACGTCAGCGCCGCCTGCCGTGGCTCGGCCCCGCGCCGACCGCGAACTGCCGAAGGGGCGGTTTCGTGCGCCTGCCCTTGCTCGTACTGATCGGCCTCTCGCTCATGGCGACCGAAGCGCGCGCTCAGGAGCTGCCGGGAGGCGGGCTCTCCGCACGAGGTTCCATCGCCTTGATCCCCAAGGAGGCCACGGCGCTCGAGGTGCCGTCGAGTAGCGTCCGCGTCGATGGACGACTCGATGAGGCATTCTGGGCGCAGGCGCGCCCCGTCGTCGACTTCGTCCAGAAGGAGCCGATCGAGGGCGTGGCACCCTCGGAGCGCACGGAGGTTCGCTTCGTCTTCGACGACGAAGCCCTGTACGTCGGCGCCCGGATGCACAGCAGCGGGGGGCGCGCAGCAATCCAGGCCCCCCTTGGCCGCCGAGACGGCGGCGAGCTTGCCGAGCACGTGCTTATCTCCCTCGATACGTATCTGGACGGTCGTACCGCATACACGTTCGGCGTCACCGCTTCAGGCGTGCGCCTCGACCACTTCCATCGCACGGACAGCGAGAGAGACATCGATCGCGGCTTCGATCCCGTTTGGAAGGCGAGCGTCATCATCGACGAAACGGGGTGGACGGCCGAGATGTGGATCCCCCTCTCACAGCTTCGTTACAGCGAGTTCGGTGACCAGACGTGGGGCCTCAACATCCAGCGGTGGATTCCGTCGAAGAACGAGTCCGACTACTGGGTGGCCGTTCCGCGAACCCAGCGCGCATGGTCGTCCCGATTCGGCCAGCTGCGGGGGGTTCGCGCGGGCGATCTCGGGCGACGTCTCGAGCTGTTACCCTACGCGGCGGCCGGGTCGAGCCGCAACGGTGACCGGGATCTGGCGAACCCGTTCGACGACGGACTCAATCTCGAGGGGCGGACCGGGCTCGACCTCAAGATGGGGCTCGGTTCGAACCTGACGCTCGATGCGACGATCACGCCGGACTTCGGCCAGGTCGAGGCAGATCCCGCGGTCGTGAACCTGACCGACTTCGAGACCCTCTTCCCGGAGCGACGCCCCTTCTTCACCGAAGGGAGCGCGCTGATCAACGGGCCGGTCAACAACTACTTCTACTCGAGGCGCATCGGGGCCCGCCCGGTGGGCCGGGCCGCGGGCGACTACGTCGACCAACCGAGCAGTTCGACGATTCTCGGTGCCGCCAAGCTGACCGGTCGTCTACCCTCCGGCACTCTGATCGGGGTCCTCGTGGGCGTCACCGGCGAAGAGAACGCCAACACCTTCGACGTGATCCCCAACGTCTTCGACGAGACGAGGGTGGCGCCGCGCACGACTTATGGCGTCGCCCGGGTCCAGCAGGAGTTCGGGTCCGATGGGTCGTCCGCGGGGCTCATGGTCACGGGGGTCCACAGGGACGTTGCGACGGGTGATCCCCTCGCTGCTCTCTTGGTGCGCAACGCGCTGACGGTGAACGGGAATACCTTCCTCCGTTTGGGTGGGGCGACCCACGAAGTCTCGATCAGTGGCGGGCTCACCCACGTCGATGGAGACAGCGAGGCGATCACACGCCTGCAGCGCAGCAGCTCGCGGTATTTCCAGCGGCCCGATGCCACACATGTGCGTTTGGATCCGACGCGCACTCAGATGCTCGGAGCCAAGGCGACCATCCGGGCCGAGAGAATCAGCGGCGAACACTGGCTTTGGAACGTGAACGCCGACCTCGAGTCGCCCGAAGGCGAGTTCAACGACGTCGGGCGGCTGGTGTCGGGCGACGGCCTGGCGCTTCGCCCCTCGCTGACCTACCGCGAGTCGACGCCGGGGCGGTGGTTTCGGAGTTCCCGGCTCAGCCTGAATCAGGCGTACGAATGGAACTTTGCGTACGAGCGCCAGCAGACGATGCTCACGCCGTCCGCGTCGGTCACCTGGAGCAACTTCTGGACGACCCGCGCCTCGACACGATTCAACCTGCCGGCTCAGAACCAGCGCCTGACGCGTGGTGGACCGTCGATGGGGACACCGTTCGGATGGAGCTCCACGATCAATCTCGGCAACAGTACGTCCGCACAGACCCGGTGGAACGTGAGGCTGGAGTACGGGCAAGACGACGACGGGCGCCGTTCGCAGAGTTTCGGCGGCGGAGTGTCGATGGTGCCGAGTCCGCGGTGGCAGGTGTCTCTGTCCCCGTCGTTCGACCACGAGATCAATCCCCGACAGTACGTTCTCGCCGAGGACGGCGGCGGCCCCGAGACCTTCGGCGGACGCTACGTCTTCGCGTTCACCGACCGAACGACGCTGGCGATGGAGGCTCGCGTCAACTTCACGCTCAAGCCGGATGTGAACCTCGACTTCTACGCCCAGCCGTTCGCGGCGAGCGGGCGCTTCTACGACTTCGGTGAGCTCGAAGCGGCGGGAAGCCGGTTCCTGCGCACGTACGGTGCCGACGGCACGACGATCACTCCGTCCGGGAGCGGGTCGCACACCGTCGTGGATGCTCTCGACACATTCGTGATCCCCAACCGCGACTTCAACGTGCGCTCGTTCCGTAGCACCATGGTACTGCGCTGGGAGTGGCGCCCGGGGAGCACGCTCTACCTGGTGTGGCAGCAAGACCGCGCGGACGGAGAGTCGGTAGGGAACCGAATCGGAATCGATGACCCGTTCAGAGCGGTGACCGCTACCGGCAACAACTTCTTCGCGATCAAGTTGAGCTATTGGCTGGGAGGCCTGCTCGGCGCCTGAGCTCGCTTGACTCGGCAAGCGTCTCAGGGGTCGTTCTTGGGGACAGTCCGGAAAGCGCGCCTCGCGGCCGAGTGAGCCGAACCCCATGTTGCCGGAATGCCCCCCATGATGGTATCGACTCAGGAGTTCCAATGAAAAGGCTCATGCGCCTTTCGATTCCACTGCTCTCCACCCTCGTGTTGGCTCCCTCCATTCTGTTCGCGCAGACGCCGATCCGCGCCGGACAGATGCAGACCGGCTCACTGAGCACCGGAGACACGCTGGAGTACACGTTCGAGGCTGAAGATGACTACCTGCTCTACGGTGAGGCCAACCAGATCTCGGTCGATGTGATTGTCTCTCTCGTCAACGCAGAAGGGCAACAGATCCAGCAGTGGGATGGCCCGGGCCGAGGCGCCGA
>Ga0308018_10000169_pt1 | contig 35282 bp, 46 predicted proteins | sample Neamet282_FD_203130 | JGI IMG/M metagenome (GOLD analysis project Ga0308018, IMG submission 203130) | Marine microbial communities from water near the shore, Antarctic Ocean - #282 | ecosystem: Environmental > Aquatic > Marine > Unclassified | place: Southern Ocean | collected 2014-10-01
GTAGTAGCTGCGCTAGATGCACTTGATGCAGAAGATGCTGCCGCTGTTGCTGAGTTAGCTGCTGCTGTTGCAGAGGAAGACGATTCATTACGTTTTGTAGTGGCTGTAGAGGCACTAGAGGCGGCTGCGGTTGCTGAGTTGCTAGAGGCCGTAGCTGAGTTTGCAGAGGCGGTTGCTGAGTTAGCTGATGCCGTTGCTGAGTTTCCGCTATTGGTGTTTGACGTTGCCGCTGCACTTGCTGATGTACTGGCCTGATTTGCTTTTGTAGTGGCGGTAGACGCGCTTGTACTCGCCTCAGACGCCTTTGTATTTGCGGTTGAAGCAGAAGATGCTGCTGCTGTTGCTGAGTTGCCAGAGTTAGTCGCTGATGTTGCCCCTGCTGACGCACTTGAAGATGCGGCTGAGGCACTTGAGGCGGCTGCTGAGGCACTTGATACAGCTTCACTTGCTTTTGTAGTTGCCAGTGATGCTTTTGTATTTGCAGTAGCGGCAGAGGCGGCAGATTCATTAGCTTTGGTAGTTGAAGTGCTTGCCTGGTTGGAGGCGGTAGTTGCACTTGCAGCAGCTTCTGAGGCTTTAGTGGTTGCGGTAGTCGCACTTGCGGCCACGGCTGCAGCATTAATAACCAGCGCCCACTTACTAGAAGAAACGTCACTAGATAGTGTGCCAGAGGTGTGAGCTACTAGGCAGATATAAACATTGTTTGTTGCCGCATCTAACACTAAATCACGGGGAGCGAATGCAGTGCTGGTTGCCCAGTTACCTTTCCACTCGCCCAGTTCATTAGCCACCGACAAGTCACCAGCGTTATCGTATGCCAATACCTTGTTAGAACGCTCTGCCACTGTGTCAGTGATCTCTACACCGCCAGCATCACTTACTGTGGTGTTAAATCGAATCGTGCGGTCAGCCTGCTCTTGTAACTGCTGAACCATCATTACAAGCTTGTCGTATTGTGCCTCAAGAACCTCAGCATCAAAACGCCCGTAGTTTACCAAATCTACACCCTGGGTTAATGCCAGGCTTCGCAGTATGGTGACGTTACCCGTACCAGAGGCAGGGATGTTGCCAGTGGTGAAGGTGACATTACCACCGCCAGCCGCGCCTACACCTGATAGTGTGTAGTGGGTGGACAGGGTTTTTAGCGTTGTGCCAACATAGACTTGAATGTCTGTGTCGGCAAAGATTTTGAACCCATAGGCGAATACAGATTGACTGTTATTGCCATTATACGATTGCTTGTTGGTTGTGCTAGATACAGTCACTATGATCTCCCGTAATTATAGAAGTCACAGTAACTGCTCTTTGCTCGGTTATTAGAAGCTAGGTGCTGATTCACCCCTCTTCCACCAATAATCTTGACCGCGCTCGGTCTTGATCTTCCGCTCATACTTTTTGCGGTTCTGCTTGGCCTTTGGATCGGTCATCTCTTGCAAGTTATCAAACAAATAGCGTTCAAATAATAATCGGGCATACCACAAGTTGTTACCAGGCGTGTATCGCTGCAATAACCTAGCACCCTCTCGTCCTAAGTTAGTGTCATCACCTGTAAATGGATCAGTCGCAAAGTCAAAACCGCTGACTCCAAGCCCGACAACATCCTCTACTAATGACGCTCCTGGCCCCATTGCTGTAGCCATTACACTGTTACCAAACCGACTTTTGTTGCCCACGCCACTTGCATCAATAAAGTCACCAAAGATACCTAAGCCGCCACCTTGCATCATTGCTGCTAGCAAGAAAGCCCCATCCATCTGTCGAGGCTCTCGACCTCTTGATATTTCCTTCATTTGTATTGCTAAAGCACCCATAGCAGTTAACATAATGCCTAGTCTAAGTGCGTAAACACCCACAAACTTTGGGCCATTTCGATACATATGGGTCATAAATTGAGTCATTGAGAACGACTTGTACATCATCGTCATTCTCGCTGCCTCACCCGTAAAGCTGCCTCGTTCTTTACCACCCCATGTTTGGATTGCTCTTACCCTTGCATCAGGCGTTGGTACAGCAAAGTCCATCTCTGTGTTCATGGCCTCAAGTATTTTAGTCACAATGTTATCCACAGTTTCTGTGGGTAAGTCTAAATCGTGCATATTTTGTGGTCGGAAATAGCTAGTACCGCCATGCTCTTCAAGTGGCACAGAGCGCATAATCTCCCAATCGTCATCGGTAATGCCATAACGCCTCATCATGCCTTGGAATTTAGTCTCAATCTCAGACAAGGGGTTACCCATCTGCCTAGCCAAGTGCCATTGAAAGTCCAATCCAAATGAATTGCGCTGTCCTTGAGTCCAAGCCGTTAAGCCTGACGCTCTAAACAAGGTTTCAGATATTTTTGAAGCCTTGCCTGCTGGATCCATTTCACCACTAAATCGTGAGCCAACTAATGCTTGCGATGACCACCCATCCATGACCATACCTAAGTGAGCAGCAAAGGCCCGATCAGACTCATCAGCAGGGTTTAACTGACCGACTGTGTGCTGTATCGATTTAACGATTGATAGGCCATTAAAAGCCCTAGTCATCTTTCCGTAAACTGGGTCGGTAATAGAGGATATAGCTGCACCACCTAACTGAGCGGCCATTAATAAGTGTCGAGTAAACGCTGTGCCTTTAGCTAAAGATTGGCGGTTAACGTCAACCATATCAGCCGAACCACTAACCACATTCCACACAGAGTTAACCATGCCCATGTTGCCATCATTCTCTGCAACATCACTTAAATATTTAAACGCCATATTAGGGTTTGGGCCTAGCACTTCAAGCATAGCTATTTCGCTAGACATACTGCGAATATGACCTACCATGACGTTAAAGAAGTCGGGACTGCCAAACGCTTCTTGGTATTCAATCCATGAGTCAGCATCTTTAAAGACTAGGAAGCGAGAATCTTGATGACGATTAGCCATTTTGCCATTACCACTAAACGCGCCAGGCACTTTCTTGTTTTGCCCATCTGTCGAAACAGTCTTATAGGACTCGCGCATTGCTTGCATTAGTTCATCGTCAGACATAATGCGACCATCAGCGTTGACCATAGCCTCGCGGTTTAATCTGGGTAAGGTGTATTCAATCCAATCATCCATGCCTGCTTTAGACACTTTAACTTGGTCGTGAACTTGAGGCATACCCCAATCATTACGTTTAGGTATAAAGCCGCCAGCGCGGTTGTATCGCTCTCTAAGGTACTCTGCCGCTTTAGAGAATGCAGTACCAGACTTAGCTGCTTTCTCATTGCCTGTGGACTCTCCGAATATCTCACGCACTGTGGCAAGCAGGGTGTCACGATCCTGACCCCAGCCTAGATGAGTGGTGTGCAAATTCTGCAGCATATCAGCCGCTAGTGAGTGTGCTTGACCCTCAATGGCAGATGATCGGTTATCAATGTTCGACCAAGTTACATCACCCTTATGGCCTTTTAAGTCTTTAACCAGGAGGGTTAATAAGCCAGTAGTCTTGTTCTTGCGATGGGACTTAATGTTTTTTGTGTTGTTTTCGTTAGCAATGCCCTGTAATACCTTTTGGTACTTATTTCGCTTTGCAATTAACGTGCGATGTTTAGCCGCCTCTTCAACACCTAAAATCTTTGCCTGTTCAGATGAGTGTATGCCTTGTGCTTTAAGCTGTGCCTCAAAGATCGATGCGTCTTGCCTTAGTTCTTCAGCTAATTTAATGGATAGCTTGCCAGATGCTATCGCCTCATTAAAACATTTATCTAATTTGCTCATAACATACACACTCTAATTGATTCGATACCAGCTATGTCTGCGTCATCTTCCATAAGTGATGCTCTTAGGCTTACCGAGTTGCCGTTTTGGTCAAAGGTCACTTGGTCATTAGTCTCGTCAGTTACTATGCGGTTAGCCTCAGCATCGATGGCTTCATTGTTTAGGGGCTCATCTACCTGTTTCAGTTGTGGCTTTAGGCCAGTAATTCTTGGCTGCTTGACTACATTTTTCTTGAGGGCTTGCTCAGACTTAACCACCAACGCTCTCATCTCTGAAACAGTTATATCATCTTTAATTAAGCCAACTTTGCGTAGGGCTTTGATGATGATGTTCTTAAGGGTCATAAAGGTGGTGTCGCTGATCTCTTCACGGGCCATCTTGGAGATGATCTCATCCGCAATTACATCGTCAGCCATGCCTTTATAGGGCGCATCAGGGTTTATGATTTGCTTGGTTTGAGGGTCAATGCCAGATAGGTCTACCCACATTTGACGCAACTCTGGGTTGGTCAGTGCTGTGGATTTAATGTCGTTGATAACACCTTGGAAGTCATCACCAAGTGACTTGCGTAAACCATAGTGACCTATGATCTCTTCTCGCATAACTTGCATGAGGTGGGCTTCATCACGGAATGCTGATGCGTTGATGTGTAGCTCACCCGTTTCTGGGTTAATGGCTGCTTCGATGGTCTGTCCATCTCTTGAATAGCGAACATCACCAGAGTCTAGACTTGTATCTCCTCTGGCAACATCGACTCCAGCTCCCCTTCCAGTTGCTGCTTCCAATTCACTATTTCTGGATATGCCACCTGTAGGTAAGTCTCCCTTGTAACTGGATGACCATTCTTTGTCAGCCACATTACCACTGGATCTGTGCCAGCTTGGGTCTTCGATTCCGTCTGCTGCATCAAGTATCTCCTGTCTAACTTCATCTAGCGATAGTTTACCACTTTTATGGCTTTGCCAAAAGTCACTAATTAGCTTTTGATTTTTTGCACTACCTTTAAACGCTGGAGAAAACATTCCCCTTACAGCTTCCCAGGTAATGGATTGCATCTGTCTAGCTAAAACTCCACGCTCACTAGCTGCTTGCCTATATGCTTCTGCGTACAAGCCATATGTGCCTTTAGATCCAGTTCTAGACGATGACGCTGCTCCAGTTCCAAAGTTATGTGAAACCTCAGTATGATTACCAGATAAGGGTTTAATCAAGCCTGCCGCAACAGCATGAGTATCAATAGTTACATGACCATTAGGGCTGTCTGGAAGTAAAATATTGTTATAAAAGTTACGAACTTTGTGCATAGCCCCCATTTGATTTGATACATTACTGGGTGATCCGTCCCGTAAAACGCTAACAGCTTTTGCTATCTCTGAAAACGAACCCCAACCAGTTATCTTTTCACTGCCATTTTTAGTAGTAGCAAATTCTATAAAGCCACCCTCTGGAGTTACTATTCTATGGCTTCGTTTGTTATGGGCTTCGTCAAAAACTCTGATCCAGGCAGCAATTTGAATGTCATCATCTAGATCTTTTAGTGCTTTACCTTGAATTGATTTAAGAACCTCAATATTTTTATTATTCCTAGCAAGAATGCCTTTAGGTAGCATTACTTTACCAACTTTTGTTGGAGTAGGGTCAGAGGCCACTAGATCCATTTCAGATGACCATAAAGTATCTTGATGGTTAGTGTAAGTATCCATCACTCGCTCACCCAGACTCGCATTCATATACCAATCTTTTTGAGGCGATAGAACTGCCATAACCCCAGCAGATTGTTCGTTAGTGTAGCCGTACCTAGCAGCAAAACCTTCTGTAATTCTATTAGCCCCTGTGTACCACATATGACTTCGCTCACGAATATCATCAGGAACTAGGTCGTGCAACCAAAGTAAGTTTTGCTTTACTTGATCAATAAAGTTAATAGCGATTTCTTCTGGAGTTTCATTTTCTCCTTTAGGGGTATAGCCGTCATACTCATTTATTTTTTCAGTGTTCTTGGCAAGGGTAATTGGATCAGCTAAATCCACTTCTGCCCCGACCAATAAATCCTCGGTTAGAGCATCTTCAGTAGATGCCTTAGCGGTAGGAACTCGCGTTGATACGCCACCATCTGCTAGAGAGTAACGCATATCACCCTCTATCTCAGGGTTGCCCTCATAGACCCTGACCTTAATGTCGTTAGCGCCCATTGATGCAGCAATGCGATTAACCGCAGCCTTAACAGCCATCATGCGAGGTGTGTCTGTAGGCGCAACAGCTATTGCCTGGTTAGTCTCTTCGGCTTTATCAACCACATACTGCTCACGGGCCTTTTTAGCTGCGCTATGGTATTCAACTTGCTCAGAATATTGTGTATCAAGCTTATCCATCTGCTGTTTAAGGGCGATCATGTCACCCTCATCTCTGCGACTAGCCCTTAGATCGTTGTTAGCAATGTTGGCTTCTTCGTTTTGGCGCACAGTGTCTTCACCAATAGACCTGTCAAAGTCAGCCTTTTGGATCTCACGAACAGTAGCTAGATCAGTCTTCTGGTTTAGCTTGCCAGCGGTTTTGATGTCTGCTTTAGCTTGGGCTTGCTTTAGCTCAAGTGTGGTTAGTTTTTGATCAGCAAACTTTTTTAGCTGCTTTTGCTTTGAATAGAGGTCAGCATCAAACCCCTGCTCTAACTTAAATCGCTCTTGAGCAATAAAGTCTAGTGTGGCTCTAGCGCCATCGACTTCAAGATCAAACCCTTCTAAATACTCAGCCTCAATCGTTTTACCCAAAGAGTCATAGTCAACTTGGCGACCAGCTTCAATGTCGGCCATCGCGGTGTTTAAAGCTTTGAGATGGATCTCTAGCTCACCCACTGTCTTAGCGCCTGTCTCATCGGCAAATGTCTGCAACTCAAGAAGGGCTTGTATGTCCTTTCTTAACTTTCTAGTTTCATGCGTATCAGGTAGTTCTTGCTTGCTAAGTATCTTATCAAAGCCCTTACTAATGCCATGCCCTAAACCATTTAATAGGCCGTTACCAACGCCAGCAGCCGCCATGTTAAATAAGGCATCTTGCAAGTCATAGGGCGACTCAATCTCTTTTTTGTAGTCGTAAACAAATGGCTGAAGTGCCGCCTCTGTCGCTACTCCAATACCAAAACTTCGCGCTGCAACAATACCTAAGCCTTTAATAAAACTAGCGCCTGCTACTCGTCCAGCGCCTAGAGGCAAGGTCATAATGTTAATAGGGTCAGCCATTGACGCAGCAGCACCGCCAGCTAATGTACCAAAGAACCCAGCATAAGGGTCAGCATAGGAATAGGTCTTTTCAAATTTGTCACGCAGAACCTTAGCTTGGGCGGCAATGTCTGTATCAATCTCATCACGATTGCGAATGTTTGATTCTGGAAACCTAGACTTTAGTGCCTCTAAGTTTGGCTCAATCATTGACTCCCAATCAGATAAACGAGCAGCGTTTTCAGCTTGAGCAGTGTCATCCCACGCTTGTTGCAAAATCTTAGGTGCGTTTGGGTTTGTCTGTGGTACAGACTTTGGGCCGAACATTTCGGGGGCTAGGTCGTGTACCTTATAAACCTCCTTCCATAGCTCTGCGTCTAGGTTACTTTCACGCGAGTTGGATAAATCCTCTTGGAGAAAAGTATCAATCTGTGCGCCTGCTACATCAGTAAAGCCAACGTCACCCTGCTCCTGGTAACTCTCAAAATCAGTCGGTTCTTGTGCGTTATAAAGGAGCATATTATTTCTCGCTAAGGTCTAAGATAAACACTGTGCCTGCTGCGTTCTCTACTGGACGGCCACCAAAAAACACTTGGTATTGACCAAACTCTGAGTGTTGCACTAACTTTGCTTGACCTGATTTAAGATTAGTAAGCATTGATTCTGGCGTGACAGTTCTAGGTCTGCCATTACGACCCATCAATCCTGCCTCTGCAAACCCACCCATCTCGTTTATCTGCTCTATTTTGAGATTATCAATAGTTGATTCAAACTGTTCTAAAGTCATATTTCGGCTTGGTAGTAATATCTTGTTGTCACCATAATCAACAATATTGCCCACCGCTAACTTTATAGCTTGCTCATACAAATCAGCATTTAACTCTGGGTCACCAGGTTGCAATCCAGCCGCTTCTGCTAATCCAATGTAAATAGTGTCAGCCACCAGTTGCATCGACTTCTCTGCTTTAGTATTGCTTGTTTCAAATAAGCCAGCAGTTGCGTCATAGAATAAAGATCTGGGAGTGTCTTTGTTTAAACTAAGCTTGCCACTTAATTTATAGTCAGGGTTTGCGTTTAGAGCAAAAGCCCCAGCTAGGTATTCGTTATAGGATGACTCACCATCGCTTTGGAGGGCCAAAGATCCAACCACTGCCATTTCTCCAGCATCCTCTTTGTAAAGCAAGGTCAGTAATGCGGCTGCGTCTTCTTTGTCGTAGGCTGTAAGAATGTCATCCAATGCTGGTACGCCAATTCTCTTTAAGTCATTAAGCTGTGACCGACTCATTGGTGGAGCGTCCTCACCGATCCACGCAGAGACTTTAATTTGATTGTCTTGGGCTGTGGCTAAAGATTCAGCAATATTATCCTTTGTGATCTTCTCTATTGGCTCACCGCCACCATACATTAGGTAGGCTTGGTGTGGATCAGCAGCTATAGATTGTTCAATGGCCCTGTAAGCCTTTTGAGTTGACTGTTTAATAATAAGGTCGCGGTTATCTATAATGTCTTCAAGTGAATTATTAAGGGCGACTGTGCGCTCTTCTCTAGTCATGCTCATTAATGACTGCACGTTGCCGTAAACATCACGGGCAATCTCCATTTGCTCAATGTTCTCTGGATCAGTTAACTGGCTAATGGTGTCATTGATTTGGCTAAGTTGGCTCTCGGTCATAGGGCGACCACTTTCTAGCAAAGTCTTGCCTTTTCTGGCAGCTTTCATGGTCTTGGCTTCTAGCTCTCTTGCCTCACGCTCAACCCTAGCAATCTCACGATCTACAAGAACTTGGTCGTTACGCAGTTCAGCGTTCATGCGGTTTTCCATCTGCTGTCGCTCACCCTCATCAAATGTTTGAGGTAGCTCAATGCTATCTAAATACTCTTGCCCACGGCCTAAATCTCTCTCGGCTTGGAACTCGCTCATAATTCGGTTGGTGTTATGCTCATGCTGAAAGGCATCAAAGTCAGTCGCCATTTTGCCAGCCGTAATTAAACCCACTTCTAGGGCTCTCTGCTGAGCTTCTGCAAACTCTGACATACCATTAGGGCTTTGCATTAAGTCGATCCTAGACTGCTCGTATGCGCCTGAGAGGTGGGCAATTGTTCTACGACCCACTTCACCCCTAACTGCGTTGGTATTATTAGTTAAAGTTGAGTCTGCGTATCGGGTAAATGCGCCCTTGTTAGGGTTAAATTTAACTCGCCCATCATAATCTTTGGCAATCTTGTCGTGAGCCGCCTGGTATTGTTCTAGCATGGTGCCATGAGTAGGCGCTCCATTCTCATCTACCCTGTCTTGGTTATAGATCTCATCTTTTGCTGCGCTTGTGTCGCGTGAGAATCCGTTAGATAAACGACTGTACTCTTCATCAGTCTCAGCTTTCACAACCTTAGTCTGGTAGTCATTAACCACTTTACTTAACGCTTGGCTGGTACGCATCTTTGCTTGAGCAGCAGATGATATTGCACCAAGGCTTAATTGCTCCGCACCTGGTACGCCTGTTTGATTAATGCCTGGTATTTTCACGAACCGATCCCCCACCAATTGTTATCATTGCCAATTTTTCCAACATCACTAATCAATAAACTTTGGCCTTGACTACGCATTGAATCTGCTTGAGCAGAAGCCCCTGCTCGTCTGGCTGCTGCAGTACGCTTACCCTGCTCTGCTGTAAAGCTTATTTCTCGCTCTGCAACATTAGCCGCCTCTGCCATTACCGCTAGGCTTGAGCCACTGGATAGTTGAACACCTGACTTAGCATATGCCACAACTCGCTGGCCTTGCTCTTGATCATATTGATAGCGCGATCGTCTGATCCGCTCTTGGGTTTCCAGCTCAGCAAGTTGGGCATTCTTTTCGCCAGCCTCACGCATTTTAGAAGCAGCATTATCGGCATCACTGTATTGCTTGACCGCGCCTAGAATCGACAGGACTGTCATAAAACTCATAGTTAATCTCCCACACTTAATGTGCCAAATAGCGAAACGATATGGCAGGCTAAGGGCAAGTCTTGTTCAATGTTAATACGGCCATCTCGGTCATAGCCTAAGTTTTTTACGTTAATGTCTTCTGATATTAAAGGCTCTTCATTGCCAAAATTAGTGCTTGGTGATCGCACAGATGGGCGCTGACCATTAATAGTAGGTATCGCTGACTTTTCTAGGCGTACAAATATTTCATTCCACCGCTTAAACTTGCCAAGGGTAGTGCCAGACCCTGCATTAGATCCTGGTCGAGTCGGTGTCAGTTTGGAGACATATTTAAGGCCAACCTTTATGTCAGTCGCTGTGTAGTTAAGAGCAATAGCACCGCTTGCTACCACTAAATCAGGGTGTACAGCGCCATCTGCTGTAACCTGCACAGTCTTACCCTCTAGGTGTGCTAGGCCGCTTACAGCAGCTGTGGCGCTACCTGAGTAGGAAATCATTGAGTCTAGGTAAATATCTGGTGTGTACAGCTCAATGTATTGCTTAGTGGCCCCACCGATAGTGCGCTTAACCACAAACCAAAATTGATCTGGCCCATCTTCTGAGATCACTGCTAGGCTTTTATACTCGCCATCAGTGATGTGCCTGTGCCATCCGATTACCTCTTGAGTCGGCTCATAAGTCAGCATTATTAATGCGCCATCAGCGCGTAGCCCTAATAGAATTGAATCAGGAACATGGCTGTAAGATAGTGAGGTAAGTCCACCTGTAGTGATATGTTCAGCCAAGAAAGTTAGGTCATCCGATTGGAATGAGTCAGACTCCCACTTGTACGCCACGTTACGCACTTGAGTACCAGAGCGTTGAATAAAGAATACATCCGACCCAACATAGGCTGGATGCCCAAGCTTAGATCCATAACTAGTCTGTCTACGCACATCGACATTGGTAGGTGTGATAGCAGATTCATTGCCACCTGTGACCCTAAACTCACCACCAGACGTACCTACGATTAACACACGCTGAGCCGCTAGCCACTTAATGTTGTTAACGCGGTCACTGGCAATGGCATAACTTAGACTGTCATTGGCTTTAGCGCCTAAGTCAAAGTCTTCATAGTTGCCTGTCTTGCTGCCCCAAAGGGTCTGTGGCTTGTGAGCTGTGCCTCCATACCAAAGTCTTTGCTCGTAGAACACGACTGCTGATGGAAAGCCTCTGTGCGTAGAGAATGCGCCCTCTTGCCATAGGTTTGTAGCATTGGTGTCGGTGGGCATATAAGTTAAATCTTTGACTGTGACGTTAGCCACTGTCGCTGATGCAACACTATTGACTCTCACCCATACGACTTCACCAGCCGCGTTACCAGGGTTAGTGTCTACCAGCCAATCAGTACCAACATGGCTAGCGTCAAACAAAGAAGCACTGGCAGTGAGATTTTGAGTCGCAGCACTTGTGGAAGCAAAAGTGAGAGTAAGGGCTTCATTCTGGTTAACAGGTAAGAATGGGCCTTTTTTAAATACTTCATCGGCAAGTGTCCAGGTAGCATGGGCTAACCTCGTTAATTTTCTGGGTTTGTGGCTAGGGTGAACGATCCACATAACGTCTGCATTCTGAGCAAACTGTAATTCATTAACCTGAGAGTGCGTGTAAGTGGTGCTGATCTCATACGTTGATCCACTGGCTTGAACTTGACCGCCATTGGTATAAAAACGAATGTAGTTATTGCCAAACTCTAAGACATAGGTTTGGTCTACACTAAACTCAAAAGGGATTAGCCTGGTTGTATGAGCTGAGTTTTTAACCTCATTAATAAAACGAGTACCCCCTCTTCGCTTTGCCCCACCATGTGGTAGCGCCATGAAGTTTTCCATAGTCTCACAACCAGAGGCATACTTAGGTGAGTCAGTCCGACCCATTAACCTGGGGGATAGCTCACCAGAGGCGAATGAGTTAACAATTGGCGTTAGTCTCATGCTCTAGCCACCTCAAATATTACTGAGTTAATGTTTTCTGAGCCTACCTCTGCCCCATCGGCCACTGAAGCATCAATTAAGGCTGTTGCCGACATTGACCACATATCGTTTGACAGTGCCCGATTCTGGGTTAAAGCATAGGCAACCTCTGCCGCTATCCGACTTGCTAGGGCAAAGACTAAAGCTGGATCAAATTGAGCAGGGTCTGTAATTCGTGCGACATATTTAATGGTCGCGGTGTCTGTATTACATACCAGGGTTCTGCCCTCAATGCGGTATGTAGTCGTTTCTTTTAATTCCAATACTGATAAGCAATGTGGATCGTTAGGCAAGCTGTAAGCTTTGTCAAAGCCCCACACTGGGTCTGCTGATAGTTGGGCTAAGGTTGCACGTTGAATAGCGCATGACCAAGGGTATCCCCGTAAAACAGCGTCACGCGCATCTGCATAAACAGCATTACACACGTTAGCCTCGGTTGAACCATCTGAAAGTGAGGTGATGGTATTGGCCCCTAAAAGAGCTAATGCTCGGTTACATATTGAAACTTCGCTAGCCATATCTCATCCTCAACTTAAAAAAAAGGGGCGTATTTCAGCCCCTTGGTTGCTTACACTGAGCTTAGGACTCGGTGCAAAGAACTTCTACAACGCACTCGTCTTGGATGCGTGTTGCGCCTGCAACGAATGACAAGTACACCTGATGGGCATAACTCTTGTCAGGGCGTAGATCGATCTTGGTCGATACATCCTTACCAATGCCTAAGCCCATCGCGCCTTTAGTAAATGCAAAGCACTTACGCTGAGTTGAGGCAAGGTTTAAACGCTCTGAGCGCAAGAACTTGAAACCCATGAAGGTGTCAATGTCGCCTTGAACTAAAGCTTTGATAGAGTTGTAATCCGCAGACTTTACTTCTGTGGTGTTTAGTAAGTTAGAAATCTGTTGAGAACCCAACACAAAGAAACGCTCTTCTTCGTCTACTTCGTTGCCATCAAGAATCTCTTTAGTAGAGATCAATTTAGCAAGGGTTAAACCAGCAGAACCATGCGCGATCTTTTGACCAGCAGGCAATGCCACGTTAGACCCATCACCATCGACAGCGTTGCCAGTGGCAGCAGCAATGATTAAATCATCAAATGCGCGAGCCATTGAGTTAGCACCCGATTTGGCATAATGGGACTCTGGGGTGATTAACATACGAACCTTATCTTCATCATCGATAAGATCAGCCCAGTGATAGTCAGTCATTGACGCAGTCCTACGAGAGTGTGGAACTTCCAACACTGGAGTATTAGTGTGACGGCTAGACTTGACGACAGCAGCGACATTACCAAGACGTTCAAAGTGGAACTTCTCGCCTGTTACTGACTGCTCGGTTATTGATGCGCGTAAACGCGAACCTTTTTGTGATGCTAGGTGGATTAGGTTGTCCTGGAACTGTTGGACAAACGCTTTACTGATTGTATTAGCCATGAGGGTATCTCCGAATTGGCAATTGAAATTGGCGCTTCGAGCTACCCGACTATCGGACTCTTCACTGGCAATAACGCTTGCTTCAACGAGATATGAGAAACGGCTCATCTAACCTACAGGACTAAGGTTTAGCTACCCTGTTGATTAGATGTTCGTTCAATACTGCTCGGTTATTAGGAAATTAAACCTCTTCTGGATAGGCCTGTGTGTAGAGCCTTTCCATCTTCTCTACTTCAGCCCTATGCTGTGGGTGATTGTTAATATTGTAAGGGTGTTCCATGTTGCGCCTGACCTCACTTATTCGATCCATTGCTTCAGTGGGTGACAGGGTAAAGCGTGTGCTTGACTCAATGCCTGCTGACTGCTCTTCAGTGAGTGTTGCCCCTATGCCAGCCATTAAACGAATCATGCCAGGGTTGTTAGCTAGACCTGAATCAAGAAGGAACTGCTGTGTTTCTGCATCGGCATAAGCCATGACTGCATTTTTAGCTTGTGAAAGCTTTGCATCATAAGCATGACCCCACTCCTTTTTGAGCAAGTCATTAGCCTCTTGCATTTTAGTGTCGTAATCTTCACCCTCTTGGGTGTTTTGCCCTTTCGTATTCTCATGCCAAGATTTGACCTGGGCAGTAGACAAGCCATTCTCATGCGCCCACTCTAAGAAATCAGGGTCAGCCCCTTCAACTTGATAGCCATCTTTAGATTCAGGACGACCAAGACGCGCATACATCGCATTACGGGCTTCTACTTCATCACTAGGCAGGTTTAAAAGCGTAGGCACCTTATCGGTTAGCTTAGAGTTAAACGCTGTCCAATCGTCTGTGCTTGCGTCCTCACCAGGTATCCGTATTGAGCCGCCTGCGTATTGCTGCGCGTCAAGGTAAGACTTCGCCAAAGTATTAAGGTCAGGTATCTGCGACAGGGATTCATTGCCCCTGTATTCATCAGATAAACCTGAATGCCATGACTCTGTTGTTGCTTCTTCACTCATTGTCTTTCTCCACTGTGTTTTTAATTTCTAAATATATGCTTCGCTGCCCTTCTTTAAAGGCAGTTTCGCAGGGGTCTTTGCTGAACGAAATTCGATCACCATAGGCCACTTTCATATTGGCAAGTATCCTCTCACCTGTTTTGCTGCTAAATAATTCTCTAACGTCTTTACTGAACTGATCCATTAACTGTCTGCTCCAATTCTGCTACTTGTTGTGCGCCTGCAATCTCTTGCTGACCCTGCTCCATTTCTGCTTGTGCTTGTTGCTGTTGCTGTCGTGACTGTCTAAGCTCAGCCACTTGCTCATCACCTAACAAAATATCGGCTGGTGCGCCTAACCTGTCCGAGATCGTGCGGCCTGCCTTATCAACGTCAACGATGTCCAACACCTCTGGGTTAACCTGGGCCAGTTGCATGATTCCATCGATGGCACGTTGGATACCTGTCACTTCTTCCATCTTCTGAGATCGTGCTAGTGGGCCTACATACTCAATATCAAGGTCACCTCCCACTTCTTGCAATATCTCTGGCATTGGTGGCAAATCATTACCTCGCAACATAGAGTAAAAAGCGCGTTCAACAATAGGGTTTAAGAACTCAGACTGAAGCCTGCCCAGGGTAGGGCCAAGAAGCCTTTGCATAAGCTCATAACGAACTTGAACCTCAGTGGCGGTCATCTGTGGCCCTTCATTCAATTCAAGCTGATCAGAGAAGAAGATACGCCTGACTGAAGCGCGAACGTCACCTAGCATCAGGCTGTCAGCATTCCAGTTAGTTTGATTGACGATTGGCTCTAGGTTATTCATGTCGCGCACATAAGTAACTGTACTGGGACGCAAATCAATCTTGCCTAGTATGCCGTTTTGCATCGCCTTGAGTGGGGGGTCTATGGACTTCTCCCAGGCTTTCATGGCAAGTTTACGGGCCTCATTTAAGGTTTTCACATCAGGTCGAGCTACGCAGCCAGGGCCAAAGCCATAAATATCACCCGTAGTCTTAGCCCAGCGAGGAACCATAAATGGCAACTCGTAATAGCCAGACTCTTTGCAAATCTTTTTGTCTTCAACGCTAATGAAGTAGCAGGCCCACGGGCGCATATTAGGTGGTGCAACCATCGCTGGCTCACCCTTTAACTCACGGGGAAACACAGCCTGTACATATTCAAACACTTTATCAGGGTCAGTCTCTAGAGCTTTCATGGACTTCTCGCCACAGGCATCGCCAAACTTCTGGTGCGCTTGTCGTGCGGTCAGCTTAAGCTTTCGGAATACTGTATCAATGCGGCCTTCTTCACTCTCAGCAATAACGACTTCAGCTAAATGACACGCTCTAAAGTTAAAGCCATCAAACTCGGCATCTTTAGTCTTTACGTCAAACTGCAATACAGCAGTGCCAAAGCCCACCATGTCTTGATAAGCCTCAGCCACTTCTGTCGAAAAGTTAGACTTGCCGAACTCTTGGAAAATGCCTTTAGAACACTGCTCTAGCCAATCTTTGGCTTCCTTGTTCTCATTTAACTCATCTTCACGGAAGCGTAGTCCAAACCACTTAGTTGATGGGCTTGTAAGCGACCCATGAAGTGACGCTGATAGTATCTGTAACGCATGGATGCCAGTGGAATCATAGACCTCAGAAGCCCGTTTAGTGCCTCTAGTGGTGGTCGTGATAAAGTTAGTCTTACCAGGCATTAGGTAAGTGGCAAGCTCCTCCCACATCGTATCCCAGTTTGTGCGATCGCCTTTTAATCGGTCATAACGCTTTAATAGCGCGATGGGAGACACAGTTGGCTCTATTTGCTTGCCAGGCTCTTTTTCATACATTATCCGATACTCATTAAGTTTGTTCGTTTAGTGTCAGCTTCGCCTAAAAGACCAGCAAATCTAGTATTTGTTCGATTCATACGCATCAACATTAGCCTGCGTTTGTGCAATGCTTTGAGTTTTACAGGGTCAGTCTCGGTCTTGATCTGATTATCAATGTCTACGATTTCTTTGATTGGGTCTGGGCTAGCTTCAACTTTGTCATTAATGCCTTTGGCTAAACCCTCTGGCCTAGTTACCTTTGCATCTTTTCCTAGAGGATCACTACCTGTCTTTGTTGCCACCTCTACTCCGTTAACAAATGTAGTGGAGGTCTTATCACCTAAACGAACACCCTTAATAATAGGATCAGTTGCCCTAGTGACAATCGATGGCCCACCCTTGTAGTTATAGGTCGTGTCTAGCCTCTCACCCAGCAAGCCACTCTTCTCTTCAGTTTTGGTTACGCCACCAACCAAAATGCCTGCCTTAGTTAAATCCGCTTTCTTTGCTGCTGTCATTTCAGGGTCGCCAGACTCATCAAGTACAGCCATAGATCCAGTAATTCGGCTAAGGTCATCTGATGCTTTACGCTTCATGTCTTCAGTAATAACCTTGTCACCTGAATAAGCTTTCTTCTTGCCGATACTATCCATCTCTCTCTTCAAGTCGCCTTGAATATCATCATTGCCATCAGCCTTGCCCTTGGCTAACTTGTCAGCCCAATACTTTTGGTCATACTTAGGCACCTCGGCAACAGTTTTATTATCCTTTGATAGATTAATACGCTCTTTCTTGGCTGGCTCAGTCTCTTTAACTGGGGCTACAACAGGATCAAGCTCCTTTTCCTTACGAGCTAAGGCTTCGTTCTTTTTACCAAGAAGGATGGATGCTTTAGCCTTATCTGCGGCTGCTTTAACCTTTTCCGCTTCGGCTTTAGCTTCGGCTTGTGTGATTAAAGCTTTGGCTGCTGCGGCATCCTTCGCGGCTTTGTCAGATTTATCTTTAGCTGCCGTATCCTTCGCTAACTTATCTTCTGCGGCTACCTTAGCTGCTAAGTCATCAGCGGCCTTAGTATCAACTGGCACTTGAGGGATTGGCGTTTTGACAATCTTAGGCGATGGTAATGGCTTGGTGTATACCTCTGGTGGGGCAGCGCCTGGGCTTCCCGTATTAGGTAGAGCAGGCTTAGGAGTAACCACAGGTTTAGGCTTTAGCACTGGAGGTGGCGCTATTGCACCAGGGTGTCCACCGCTCTTTGGAGGTGTAGGCTTAGGAGCAATAACCATTGTAGGTGGCGGTGCTATAGGAGTTGGCTTCGGAGTCGGTTTTGGAGTCGAAGCAACAGCACCAGGATGACCGCCATAATTAATTTTAGGCGTAACAGTGGCTTTTGGCGTAACAGTGGCTTTTGGCGTAACAGTAGCGCCAGGATGACCACCTCCATTATTATTGTTTGGCGTAGTTACTGGCGTGGTTACTGCTTTAGGTGTCTTAAAATACTTGCCAGAGCCATTGTCCTTTTTTTTCTCAGGTGTGACTTTCTTTTTTACTTTAGGTGTGACTTTCTTTTTCTTAGCTGGCTTGTCATCATTGCCGCTATCATTGTCATTACCACCACTGCTTGTACCACCGCTTGAACCGCCCATTACAACTCCTTATAAAATGTGGCGCTGGTTTTAAATCCAGCCGCATCTAAATATTTAAACCAACCCCTTCTTGGGCTTCTAAACTCAATCTGATCAAACGATGCTTCTTCAGCAATCCTGTTAATTGTTTCTTCTAGCTCGGCAATTAGGCTAGGCCCAGTTAGATAAACAAAATCAACGTGTAGCACAGAATTTCCTGTGTACCTGTCGTTATGATCTGTTAGAACCAGCAACCCTCTTAACTCGTCAGCTTCATAAACATTGAATGCTGTGGCCTCACCCGAATCAATTACCTCGTAGAACTGTAAAGGCGTATATGCCTCGCCTATTTTTCTCGCAGTTGACTCAATAGCGTAAGCAAAAAAATTCCAGTTCTCTAAAATCATTTCTGGAGTTTGTTTAATGATATTCATAATTTCACATACTTCTGCTCGGTTATTAGATTGAACCTATAACGCCTGGTGACGATTGCCTGTTGCGCTCACCCCAAGGTATTGAGTACCTACGCATCATGTAGGCATAGCGCAGCGCATCCAGTAGGTCATCCATTGTCTTGCTGATCTTGCCCTTGTCGTTGCGGTGGTATTGATTAAACTCATTGAAGAAGTCACGCAGGTTACGATCAGCCTTGAACCGACCTTTGATCATCAAGTCTCTAATCTCGTACAACCCAGCTTCAACACCATTAGTGCCATCAGGCCATGAGGCGTGTTTGTGCAACATGTCAAAACCAGCATCGATGTAGTAATCTTTTTGCTGATTAGCTGTGCCATTCTTTTCTGTCTGCAATCCATCCAGGGGCCATGATGTAGGTACGCCCAATGCCCAAGGCTTTACTGTAGCCCAGGCTACTTCTGGTGCTACATGACTTGCTTTCCACGCCTGAGTAACGTAGAACGTGCCACTCTCTCGGTCTTCGATAAGCTGAACGTGCGCTTGCGGATGCTCCCAGCCAAAGTCCATCGCGTTAATGACAAACCAATGATCAGGTATTTTAAATGGATCACACTTGATGCTGTCTTCGTCTAGGTCATAAATCCTGCCATGCCCAAGCATCGGTATGCCCTTGGATCTCATGTCTCGTTGGTAGGCAGGGTATTGATCCAGCATTAATCGTTTAGCGTCTTCTGATAGGTGTGGTGCGTCATCCCAGCCTGCTTGTATAAATGCCTGGCCCTCACCTGGATCATCCATAAAGCTAATCACTGTCTCGGTGCGGCCATTCTCTGGCGTAAAGGTGAGTATGCCTCTGCCGCCTTTGCCCTGGTCGCCTGTTAGTGTTCTTGTCACCACCTGTGGATAGATGGCTTGATCTTTGGGTTCCTCATCGATGTGATACCAATCAACACTGTCACCCATAAGCGCGTGTTGGCCCTGCGTGTATGACCAGAACTGACAGATCGATACACCGCCAGATGTGTGCTTTACCCTGACCTCACGCATCGCACCACTTGTGCCTGTCATAGAAACGTAATCCACAATCAGGTCAGCAGGGATTAGGCCACCTAAGAATGTTCGATCCTCCAACCTGCCAAACAATGCGGTCTGTAATAAGTCCCTGGTCTTCTCCCCTGAGTACCCTAGCAGCCAGCAAGTCGGTGCGTGTTCAAATTTGTGACCATCCCACTCGTCAGGGTAATCACCCATGAGGTGAACAGCGTCAATGTAAGTGCCTAAATAGGTCTTGCCTATTCGGTTAGCCGCGCACAGTAATACTGCAGTCTTATTCTTAGTAAACCGCACTGTGTCTGCCTGGAACTTGTACAGGTCAGGGAAGATCTCTCGGTATCGGTACACCTTGCTTCGCCTGATGCGCTCTTCAGCTAATAAGATTAACTCGACTCGGCTATACTCTTGTTGAATCAAGGTTGTAACCCTTCAATGTTGCATCTAGCTCGTCATCCGTAAGGCCGTGTAAACTTTGCTCAAACGACACATGCGAATTAACTTCAATAGACTTTCGTTTAGGCGCTACATACTGGCCTAGCTCTTTAAAGCACTGAAACGCCATAGCATAGTCTTTTGCTTCCATAGACTTCTCAGCAATGATTGTCATCCCCTTTAACGGGTCACAGTTAAGCTCTGCTAACTTATCCATGATGCTTTGGTTATCTTTGTTGGGTGTTCCTGCTACCCTGCCGCCTGTCTTCTTTCCTTTAGCCACGATCTACTCCTACTACCTTAGATTAATGTTCGGTCATAGAAAGTATCTGTACAACATCTGTACACTCTTCTACCCAGTTCATTGCCGACTCTATAATTTCATCATCTTCTTCATTACGGGGTCTATCGCCTAGCTCAGTAATCATTGTTACCAGTAAGCAGATTAGTAATGCTCCTTCATCTACAACGCTTTGATCTGATTCATTCATAACTTCCACGCCTTTCGTAGCCAAATGCTTGTTATGTCCGTACCCGTAGGCTCTCTGTCAGTCCCTTCTCGGTGCGTCCAGTTGCCATCTCGTACTGGTGTGGTCACAGCTTGTTCTGCTGTCCAGCCGTATCTGAGGCGGTCTGATAAGGTTTTCATCTTCATACCATGCTCTGATGCTAGGTCTTTAATTAGATATTCCTTTCCCTGGTAGATGACGTTAGCAGGATTAAACCCAGGCATATCGACTGGTGTGAACTTAATACCTAATTTCCACGCCTGCGTCTTCAATGTTGAATACTTCATGTCCAACGCTTGGGCAGTCTCACGAAGGGTGTAACCCCTCATAGAAAACAGGGTAATAATTTCTTCATGTGAGCAGTTATAACGCTCTCGCAAATAGTTATGTGATCGTCTTTTCGCCACTAGAGCCAAAGCCTCCGATGCCACGATCAGTCTCGTCTAACTCATCCACTGGTTGCCAGGCAATGGTTTCTATTTTTTCTACCATTATTTGGGCAATGCGATCACCAGGCTCTACATAGCGAGTCACTGGGCTAAGGTTAATTAGGGACACATACACCTGACCTCGGTAGTCAGAATCAATTACGCCTACGCCTGAGCTAACACATAAGCCTTTCTTATTGGCTAGACCAGAGCGTGAATAAATCTTGGCGCAGTACCCTTTGGGTATTGATAACCAGAGGCCCGTTGGTATTAACTCCGACTCGCCTTGAATAACATGCTGGCTTCGGCTTATTTCAGCGTGTAGATCCATAGCTGCGGAACCATTTGTTGCATAAACGGGAAGTGGAAATCGACCAACGTGCTTAACCTTGATCTTCACTGCTGTACTCTTTGCTGCTGTCATCTCTAACTCCAACTATTAATTTCAATCTTGCCTGTTACACCATCAAGCCGTAACTGATGAATGCGTTTAAATTCTTCTCGGTAGTGCTTGGCGATAAACTTTACGTCGCGTTTAGCCAATCGACCCAATGAGGTGTCATTTGATTTTTCTCTAAGTATGTCTATTGCACCCTGACCTAATAGCTCTAGCTTGTGATCAGAGTGGAGGTTGGGCTGCGAACCAAGGTAAGAGTGACACCCGTAACAAAGAGCCTCAGCATTCTCGACACAGAATCTGATGCCCCATTTACCACGACCATGATAGTGAGAGCAGTGCAGACCCATACGCCTACCTTCCTCGTAATAAGTGTGGCATCGCTCACAAGTCCATTCTGCGGCAGACCTAACGCAATCACTAAATGCTTTGTCGGCTGGAGTGCGTTTAATGGCTCCCATTACGCTGCCGCCTCTAATAGTTGATCTACCCATTGGGCAGCCATTGCATCAGCTATACCTTGATAGGTAGTTGATCGTAGCTTCCATCGATCAGGACTTGGTGGTAAGTAATGCAACCGCTCCCTTACGTTCTTTGGTAACAGCATCATTTCATCCTTCACAATATTAGTAGGCAATAAATCTGGTAATCCTTCGAGCCATAAGCAAGTTGCCTTTTGCTCCATGTGTCCGAACATCCAAGGCTGGACGATCTGGCTATACTTCTCTCCACCTATACGATCTCTCGCATACTTGTGCATAATTGGGTTTTCTATACATTTGCGTGGGACAGGTGCATCAAGTAACTGCTTAAAGAATGCTGCTGCTGCGTCTAATTCTTTCCATCGAAAAGGGTCTTTGTGTAGGTGCTGTACACCTGAGTTAGCTAGGTAAGTGCAAGGTGGGTGAGCTACCATTAGATCGAACTGAGTTAGGTCGAGATCAAATACACTGCCCTCATAATGCTCACCAAAATCAGAATCACTAGGTAATAAGTCGCACGACATAGCATCATGCCCTGCCCTAATAAACGCATCTCTAACCCTGCCGCTATACTCACACGCCACTAATACTTTCATGCCGCTTCCTTGTATTTGCTGTAGGTTTGTAATGCTGGCTCACTCCAGGCTACGTTCTGGTCAGACCCAAATGCATAGATCACCTCAATCAACTGGGCAAACCCTTCCTTGTCTAACTTGCTTGTTCTTTTGCTCAATCCGACGAAACCGCCATCGATACCTGGCACTGCCCTTTGTTTGTTAAGGCTAGACATGCAAACATCTTTCCAATCTTCATTGTCGAGTTTTTCGCCATACCAGTTAACCTGCTTACTCACATCAGTGAGCATGGGCCACATTTTTCTATTTTGGCTAAGGCTTCTCGCTGGGCGCTGTAACACAACTTCGACAACACCCTTGAAAAGACCCCTGTTAATCAGTGAGCAGATTTCTGTAATCATTCCAGACACGTTTACGCTGGTAACTTGAAATATGACCTTATCGCTCATACTGCAACAGCCCAGGTCATCGCTTCCCTACCTGACACTTCACAGAATCGCGTGTGAGGGTTTATTAGCTTCCCTTTGTCTCTTAACTCAGGTAATCGTCTAGCAAACTGGTAGCGATCAAATTCGTCTGATAAGTCACCTAGCTCATTGCTTGTATGATTAGCATGGTCTTCAACAAACTGCTTCATCTTGATGCGCTGCCTGACTGCTTCATCCTGTACAGATGCAAATGCTTTCTTGCTAGTTGCTTTCATGAGGTTCTCCGTTGATTAAACTTGCTTGATGCAATTTTTCTAGCTAATGGATTCATGTGTTGCTTCATGATTGTGGGTATGCCGCCCACCTCACCCCAGCCAGCCTGGGTAATGGGGCCTTTATAGTCGCCAATCAACTCTTCATACGGGCTTTTAGGGCTCAGTGGCTTTAGATAATATTTCATGCTACCAACCCCCAGATAACAGGTGATCTGCCGTTGCCTGCGTTGCCTTTAAATAACCCTTTTTTCTCCACTAGCCCAAGCTGGTTTAAACGCCCAACAAATGACTTTCCACCAGATACGCTCATGTTCAGCATTTGCGTTATTTGCAGTGCGGTTAACGGCCCTGTCGTCTTTAATAGATGTAACAACCGCCCATCACTTTCGGTGTATCTATGTTGCTTTTCGGCCCATTGCTTGCCAATCTGTTTTTGATTGCTGGCTTTATTCCATTCATTTAAACTGGCTTTGTAGTAAAAGAGATCATTCAGACCTTGCTTATATTCGCTGCCCTTCCAGAAAATTGTTCTCATGTAAAATCCTTTTACTAATTACCAATCGGTGTTGTGTATGTCTAATACGTTTTTTGTTATGGATAGCCTGCGTTCTTTTTGGTCAACAATCAGTTGATTGCTATTCGCGGCATATTCGTTTTCTTCGATTTCATCGCTCCACCTAGCCTTGTTTAGCCATGATGTTGCATGAGGTGTGTATTTCATTTCGTTAAACTGACCTGATTCCTTTTGGTTAATCAGTGCGTTCATAATAAATTCGTGAGGAGACTCAATATCTTTAAAGTCTTCGTGATCAAAAGCCTTGGCGTATGCTTGTTTTGCATCTTGTTTAGCTTTCTTTTTTGGATACACTTCCCAGAATTTTTCAAAGTGGGAGTCTTTTATTGATAATTTAGTAGATTGATTGTTTATAGTAGTAGGATATGTCGGATTCATTTCCGATTTATTCTCGGATTCATTTCCGTGTTTATTCGGATTCATTTCCGTGTTTTTAGAAGCACTCGGATTTATTTCCGACATAGTGCTTGTAAGGTATGTTGTGCCTAAAGCTGTAACGCGAATACAGTCCTTCTTGCCGTCTTTCTTGTAATCAATCAAACCTATATCAGCAAGGCTTTTTAAGTGCCTGTAAACAGTGTCAGGCTTCATTGATAGTATGGGAAGCTCTGAGCAAATAGCTTGCCTGGCGACCCAGTAATAAACCTCACCATTTATGGTGCTTGGCTTTGCCCAAGTACTAGCTGTAGTCAGTAAGTCAAAAATCATGGCTTGATTAATATTGGTCAACCCTAGATCAATGGCTTTAGCCTGATTAACGTAAATTGTGTATTTCATACGCAGCTCGACATTTAATAATTTTTATCTATTTATTAATTTTCTTGATCGGCATTAGGTCTTGGAAGACACTAAGCTCACTGAATCGTTTTTCACGTTTTTCAATCAAGGTGGCTCTTATGTATGTAGACACATCAACTCCCATTAGCGAGGCATCAGCCTTTGCAAACGCGTATAACTCATCGTCAAAAGATGAGGTCACTGAGTTGCTTAGTTTATCGGTCATGCCACCACCTCTGACTGAGCAGTTTGATCTGTTTGATAGTGCGCCTGGTCATACGTTAAAACGCCCCCAGTTATCATCTGCAAGCGAAACGCCTGCTTCTCTGGTATCACTGAACCCCACACTGAAATGGCTGGAGAAGAGATATTTAACTTCTTCGCAAGTGCGGCTTGAGTGCCAAAATGAGTAATACAATCGTACTTCAGCATACTGCCTCCTTGTTAAGTTGACTTATATAATACCACTAACGCAACTTATCTAACAACCCGTTAAGATTACTTAACGCTATTTAAGTGTTTGAAAAGATAAATCGACAGTAGGATTAAACAAATGACAACTTCTGGGCAGCGAATTAAATCTCGCAGAATAGAGAAAAATTTAACCCAACGGGCATTAGGCGGATTGGTCGGTGTATCTGCAACTTCAATTACATATTGGGAAAATGCAGAAGTAGAACCTAAAAATAAACATTTAGCAGCTTTGTCACGGGCGTTAGATTGCGCCCCAGACTACATATTGCATGGAGCAACATTTGGCGGTGAGGTTTCAATTGCACCTATTCACAGCCGAATACCTTTAATCAGGTGGAATGAAGTTAATAATTTTTATCAAGGAGAGTTTATGAAGCTAGACGAGGAGACAGTGGATTGGCTTTATTGCCCTGTCCAGTGTGGAGAGAGGACTTTTGCCACGACTGTCAACGGGGATTCAATGACCTCGCCCTATCCAGGGAATAAGAGTTACCCAGCAGGAATCATCATATTTATAGACCCAGATGCCCCAGTAGTTAGTGGCTCACGGGTGATGGCTAAACTTGAGGATTCTAGCGAGGCAACGTTCAAAGAATATATAATTGATGGAGGCAAGAAGTTTTTAAAACCAATAAACCCTCAGTATCAAATTGAAAGTATAACTACTGGTACTAAAATAATTGGAGTAGTCATCGGCTCTTTCGTGGCCGAATAGTATTATGAAAAATAAATATAACAATATTAACCTGTCAAAAAATCGCTCACCCTTTATGGCCTGGATGCTTGAGGAAGGATCAAACTGGTCTTGGTACACCACCCTCGTTGATTTTGATTTTGACACAACGCCTCGATTTCTGTACAACTGGAGATTGATGTGGCTAAGCTGCTGGGCGGCATTGGCAATGGGATGCAACCAGACCGATGATAATATCAACGGCCCCAATTAATTAACTAAATAAGTAACCTTTACAGCAATATCAACCGATCTCCATTATGGGGATTTTTTTTGGCCTAAATTTCTTGAAGCACATGACACTAATCAACACCTAACAATTAAACTTGCAATCCTTGTTAACTTAACTTATTATATTGGTAGTTAATTAATAACGGAGCAGCGTAATGAACTCATATACAACCTATTGCCCAATCGCAGATGCAGTTAGCACTCATGCAAATGTTTGGGATGCGCCAGAAGTTACTCCTGACGAATCCACAGAAGGAATCGTTGAAGAATTACTAGCCCACGGATGCGTGACTATCAACGGCACTGAGTACCACGTCATGGAGCTGTACCAATGGGGTGGCGAAAAAACAGAAGAAGACCTTCGCAATTTAGTGTTCATGAACATACGCGACCCAGAAGCAGCTAAAGAATTAGCGACTGAAATAATTACAGAATGCGCTATCTATTTTTTTGGCGTACACGACCCAGGGCTAGCATCTATTTATTATCAAGAAAATCACGGGGAGTATTAACTATGAACCAATCAACAGTGATGAACGTGATAGGCGGTTTTATCTTTGTATTAGTAAACGTCTGGTTTTGGATCGGGTTGACAGCATGAGTGCGTCAGTTCAAGGCTGGTTGTTTGTAATACTAATAATTTTATTGGGAGTAGAAATATGAATCAAAGTGAATCAATTCAAGAGTTAGCTAAGTCATTGTGCTTGGCTCAGGCAATGATGGGTGGTGCAGTTAAAGATAGTAATAACCCTTTCTTTAATTCTGGTTACGCTGACCTTGCTAGTGTCATAAAGGTAATCAAGCCAGCTTTTGCAAAGCATGGATTATCGTTTGTTCAACTGCCTGTAACGTCTGAGGGTGGAAGAGGTGTTGGTGTATCAACGATGTTAATGCACGAATCAGGTGAGTGGTTGCAAGGTGAGTATTTGCTCCCTATGGATAAAGTGTCAGCACAGGGCGCTGGTTCAGCGATTACTTACGCTAGGCGTTATGCACTTTCAGCCCTTTGCGGAATCCCTCAAGTTGATTTGGATGCTGAGGATATAACAGTTCATGAAAACGATACTGCTATTGGTTTGGATATGTCACTTGAGGGATTGCCTGGTAAGCCAGCAACGGAACCTAAAAAGCGCGTCAATAAATCTCAGATGCAGAAATCAATTCAAGGCATTGTAGATGGTTATGATGCTGGCGATAACCAAGCAATAGCTGAATGTTTTAACGAACTTGATCCACATGAAGTGGATGATATTTGGAACAGGTTAAATTCAAAGCAACAAGATGCAGTGCGAAAAGCATGTAATGAAGTTAATGAAGGAGTGGCAGCATGAGTCAGTACGATAATAACAATCGCGGTGCGATATGGGCTAACGCCAAAACGAAAGACACACAGCCAGATTTTACTGGGTCTATTCTAGTCGATGGTAAGGACTACTTTTTAAGTGGGTGGAAGCGTAAAGCAGATGCCAACCCAAAAGGCCCAGTATTAAGCCTAGCTGTAACTATTAAGGAAAACCAGCAACACCAGCAGCCCCCTCAGCAATCAACTCAAATGGCGCAAGCTAAAGCAAATGCTATGGCTGAGTGGGACAAAGGCCCGACTGATGAATTTAGTGATGGCATTCCATTTTAACTTGAGGTAATAACAATGAAACAAAAAAATCAAAACAAACCTTGGACTCCAGAAGACACTCACTTGGTTATGACGAGTAAGTTGAATATGGAAAAAATTGCTAAGAAGCTTAAGCGAACTAAAAAGGCCTGCTTTATGCGGAGGCATACGTTGAAGAAAGCCAATGCCGAACAATACAATAAAGTTCAAAAGCAAGCTAAAGACCTTGTAAAGCAAGCAGATCATACGCTGGCTATTATTAAAAAAAGGCGTGTTATTAAAAAGCCTGCTATTGGCTCTGCAATAGATAAGCCTGTACTCAAAGTAAAGTCTTTTAGCTATGAGGGTCGCCACAGTATTATTACTGTTAATAAACTGGGCTGGTTTACTCGCACTATACTAGGGGTTAAAGAGGCTGCGTAATGAATAATAAAGTCCAGGTTCACGTGCCTGTTCCGATTACTATGGTCAGTGATCAGGCGCTTCTGGATGAGCTTAATCGCAGGCATCACCTTGTAAAGTGGGCGCGAAAGGCCATTCCAGAGCCATGTAATCGTGGGCGATCTTTTGTGTCGCCTAGCTGTTCAGTTGAAGAGTGGGATTGTAGGGAGTAAGGTATGCTAGATCGCGTGTTAATTAAAAAGTTTTGTGAGTTATCTGGCTATGGCTATGACGGCATTTACAAAAAATGTCAGAACGGGGTATTTACTGAGGGCAAGGAGTTTTATCGCGCCCCCGATGGTCATTACATTATAAGCATCTTAGGGTTTGAGAAATGGTCAGAAAGTACACAGGAGTCAAAGCAAGAAGCGAATCGTCAATCCAGATCGCGTTTACGTTCCAGGGCATCCGCTGCCGCGAAACAATCCACCTCAAACCTACGACCTCTAACTTAAAAAGGGCGGCTAATCACCGCTCTTCAATTATCCACGAAATCAGTTTAGGCATATTTGATTATGCTGCAGTTTTTCCAAACTCAACCCATGCTGTTAAAAAAGAAGATTGTGATGGTCAGTCTGTAGAAGAATTTTTACGGGTATGGCTAAAACAAAAACGATCTAATATTGCATCCAGCACATACGATGGTTATAAAACAATAGTAATGTCTCAATTAATTCCAGCACTTGGTGATCACAGTGTTGAGATGCTCGGCACAAAAGAGGTGCGTGAGTGGCTATCAACTTTGGATTGCACCAATAAGCGTATCAAGAATATATTATCACCTCTTCGCACAGCATTAGGCGTAGCTGTCCAAGACGGCATACTTGAAAACAATATTTTAAAAGGCTGGTCATACACCAGGAAGGAAACTTTAGCCCAACGCAAGAAGCGCAAGGCATCACTTGATCCATTCAGTATACTAGAGCAATCTTCAATACTTGAGGCGTTGCCAGAGCAAGGCAATAACCTTATGCAATTTGCTTTCTGGACAGGCATGAGAACTAGTGAGCTAGTCGCCCTAACCTGGGCTGATATTGGCTGGATCGATAACACTATAAATGTAGATAAAGGTTTAACCCAAGCAGCAGATGAGCCTGAGATCACAAAGACTGAGGCTGGTGAGCGCATCATTAAACTATTAAAGCCTGCCAGACTAGCCCTTGAGAGACAGCGCAGACATACGCAACTAGCAGATGGAGTTATATTTCATAACCCTCGCACCAATACTCCTTGGGAGGGTGACCAGGCTATTCGTAAAACTCTATGGAAGCCAGCATTACGCAAAGCAAAAGTTAGGTACAGAAAGCCATATCAAACTCGACATACATACGCATCGATGATGATTAGCTCTGGTGAGCAAATTGGATGGGTTAGTAAACAACTTGGACACGCTAGTATTACGATAACCACAACAACTTATGCAACTTGGTTAAGTGATGCTGACCCAGATGCTGGATCTAAAGCAGAATCTATTTTTTCGGACGGCAGTTCGGTTCCTCTTTTGGAAATCGAACAGGGTTCTTAGGCGTACTTATAGCGGTTTTTTCCGTGTCGTATTTAGACAAATAGCACAATCATGACACAGCGCACTTGTAAGTTATTGATTCATATGTGATTGTCGGGGGTTCGACTCCCCCCATCTCCACCACATAGCAGTATCAAAAGGCAGCGTTTTCAATCACTTGGAGCGTTGCCTTTTTCCGTTGTGCTATTTTAATGGCCTGTATTTGCCACAACTGGCCCCACTAATGGCACAGAAATGACACAGAGTTAGAATGTTGCAAAAAAATATAATAATTTTACAGTGGTGTTAACTCGGTTAATCTGAATGACTTAACACCACCCATAAAAAAGACCACCGACTTAGATGGCCAAAGGTGGAGCCTTGGGGAATTATTTTTTCTTCATCACGCTATCGGCTAGTCCACCGCCAAAGTAAAACATGACAATAGTGAGCATTATCCAATCAATCTGAAACTCAGAAAGAATTGATTTAACGCCTGCTACATCTTTACCTAAAAATGTCATAACAATAACCAGGATATAAGTGCTGATGTAAGTCACTGAGAACATAGTAGCCATGATTCGCTGGGCAATCTTAAATGGAGCGTAGGCTGTCATTAGATCAGTCTTGGCTTTGGTCTTGGCTTCAATCATTTCAACGTCAGAGGTGTGGAATGAGTCTATTAGATCCATGCCTTTGCCTATAACGTCACCGCTTCCAAAGATTGTGCTTAGAACGCCCATTAGTATTCTCCTATTTGGAAGTGAGGCATGTCGCAGAAGCTAGTCCACAAGCCACCCCAAGAAAGTTTGTAACCAAGCTCTGCTGATGACTGCAATACTGCTGCAGCGATCAGAGCCAGATGCTCTTTCTCCCAGCTTGCTTTGCCATCCACATAAGCGTACACATCAACTGCCCTGCCTGTTTGGTGGTAGGACTTATTGGTGCGTCCGTCAGCTTTAGACTTGCCTGCTGTGAACAGCTTGGCTTGATCGTCAGCGGTGCGCAGGCCACCAGAAGAAGGTATGCCGAAGTCAATAATAGATAGTTGTATTGCACGATCTAATATTTCAATTAACCGAGAGTCTATACCCGTGCGGTTGTTTAGCGATGACTGTCCAAATTGAAAACTCATTTTGGCATATCTCCATTTATGTACATCCAAATAACTGCGCTTACAGCGGACAGTATCCAAAGAATCTTTTTCATCACCGATTTTCCGACACTTTGATAAAATCTATCATAGGCTTTATTCGCTGCCAGCTCGGCAATTTCGTCTTTCTCTGCGTCTGTTAATGATCGGTCATTCATCGTCTTGTTTCCTAATTGGCGAGTGGGTTATCAAGTGCGCGCTGCAACTTTTTATTAAGCCTTGACTCAAGCTCAGTTAATTTTCTTTCTACGTCAGCCCTTATAGTGTCTGACTTTTGCTCGTAATCGTTCTGTAATTGATCGCGCTTGCTTTCAAAGCGTCCATCAGCCACATCAATAGTGGCCCTAACGTCACTCTCTATACCTGAGATGTCGTCTTCGACCTTATCGATGATCTTTTCTTGGCGGTCAATATCGTCACGCACAGACTGTTTTAAATCTTTGATGGTTAGATACTGCTTATCAGTGTTCTCTTTAATTAAAGTAATCTCATCTTTTACTAAGGCAATGCCTCGGTCTATAACAGCAAACTTACCTTCCATGATAGCTATACGCTTGTCGTAGTCAGATAGGTCAGGTGATACAAATTCATTGATCCTAGCTTCCATACTCAGGTAGCGTTGGTACGCTTCAAACCCACCATATAGACCGCCTACGAGGGTGCCGATCAATGGCACTATAAGAAGTAGTTTGCTGCCTCCAAGTTTGACACCACCATATTCTATTTCTGCCACATCATCCTCCTAACTGGAGCCGTCTAAGCGCATTTAACTCAGTCTCTAGCTTCATTATCTCAAGACGTTTTTTGCTCAACTCTAGCTCGTAAAGTGTGTTGCAGTTGATCCTCTCTTCTGGCGCATTCAATGGCATGATAATCCTAGCAAACACACCAAGGTCTTTTGACTTTGGCAATGCACTAGAGCTAGACCACAGGCTGGTCGCATTGTTAATGATGCCCGTTACACCAAACTCTAGGTTGATCGTGCCACCTATGGCATTGGAGCAATCCAGATCGCCTGTCTTAAACTTATCTGATTGGTAGCTGCTACCGCTACTAGGCATCTGCAATGATAGTGAGGTGTTCGCAAGGGCTGTGGTACTTAGCATCAGCAGTGACAGAAAAAGCACATAGCCTGCGAGTAGCCACTTCATTTGACTCTCGAACATATCTTGGACGAAACAGTCACCCCAGTTTGTATCTTTGATACCGAACAAATATACTCAACAGAGCTAAGTGATAGGTTGCTCACATAAACATCAAAGGCTAACGTGTCTAAATATTTCATGGGTATGATCGTATACTCTGACACAAATGGAATAGGCTCCCACTGATCATCAAATACCCCAATCTCGTAATATGAAACATCTGTCCTTTTGTTAAAAAGGTTTAGTGTGGTGACCGATATGCCAGCCATAAACGAATCAGTAAACACTGGGTAAGTCGGTGTCATCTCATGGGCCATAGCATTGCCAAAAGGTAACAGCGCCAGGAGCAGGATAACTTTCATGTTATTTTGCAATACACTCAGCCAATACGATGGCTGTATAGCTACCACCTGGGAATGACTTACTCACCCCGTACACTGCCGTAGCTGTAGATGAGAACCATGTTGATCCAGCCTTCGTTAAGTCAAACTGAGTCGTTGAGCCGTAAGTAACCTTTGCTGCCTCATAGCCAGACATAGCCGAATCACTTGTCTTGCTCACCGCTGTTGAGCCTGTCCATTTCACAGAGTCAGTTAAGGAAGGGCTTGCGCTGAACGCAGTAGGGGTTGTTACCTTAGCTAGGTAAGCATTTGCCAGAGTTACATCGTAGCGTACGACAGGAACAACACCACCGTCAGCAGAGGCTGTACTTAGCTTACTAGGCAGGGGGTTACCAAATACACCATTGGTATCGGTTGTAATGAGACAGCGAGTCTGGACATTACCTACAATGGGCGTGTCTGCTGCTAGAACTGATGTGGCCGATGCGAGTAACGCAACAGCTATTAGTAAATTCTTCATACGTTATTCCTTTGGTTCATACTGAGAGTTGACCATTTGGGTGTGCAGTAATTGTTGCGCTAGGCCAGCTCTGGCCCCTTTAGCATTGTCTGGTAGCTCACCATCACTGAGAACTACTGTCTCTGTGTAGGTGCCGCCAGATAACTTCTTATCGTAATAAGGGTTTAGATTATTGTTACGAGACATTGCAAACATCAAAAGATTTTGAGAGGTTACATTTGCATAAAGAATTGAGTCATTGACTCCGCTTAACATGCGCTGCAACCTGTCTTTAGCCTCAGCTTTCTCTTCATCTTCTTGCTGAACATCCTCATCTAACTCGGCTTTCTCATCTATTACATCGTTGATATTTTCATCGACCAATGGGTCGTAAGCCTCGATCTTACTTTCGCCCATCATTGACAGCACCGCATCAATATAACCAGAGCAAGAGGGGTCTGACATAGGCGTTAGGCAGTCGTTGTTATACTTGTAGCTGTAGATTACATTTGCGTCTATAACCGATCCTGTACCTTCAACGTCAATCGATCCATCGCCCCACAATTCTATAGGCAGGTTATCTATAACGAAGCCCTTAGTAATGGGTATGCCGCCTTGCAGCCCACTCCAATCATCTGTACTTGAGAAGATGTAACCACCACCTACTCGCTTGTTACGCACATGAACCAACATATCGTCTTCGAGGTTTTTCACAGGCGTGTATTGATAAAACACCCCGTTAATCTTTAGGCTTTGCGATCCACTGGGGCCGATATTCATGCCCCAAGTATGTCCTGTCGCTGCCATATTACCGCTGATGGAATAGAGGTATTCACTGTGGGCGCTTGTAGCTGAGAGAGCTAACAAAGCCGCAACGATCAACCTCTTCATAACAGCAGTAATAAACCTAAAATTGCGCCACCTACACTAAGTAAAAACTCTTTGGTATCATACTTAGTGATCACTTCTTCTTTAGGTATCTCACCTTCATCATTCTCCCAAGCAATCTTGGCATCAGCACCAATAATTCCATTATATGGACAAGGCGTACCAGCCATTATCATGGCATCAAATACCCGTAAGTCCTGGCATAGCACCGACACAGCGGCCACTTTCATGCCCATGTCATACAGTGTTTTGGCATTCTTCAACCGCTCACAGTTAAGATCACGGGTTGTCGTGCCTGCTGAGATACCTAGTATCTGTGTCTGTACTGCGCCTGCCACCCCGACTGTGCAGGAGTCAGAATTACTGCCCCCAAGTGAGGGCGATATGGCAGATGGTGGAGGCGACTTAAGTGTGGTAGTGACACTACCTGTCGTATGGACTGTACTCTTTGTTGTAGAGTCAGTCACAATAGGCTCGGCATGAGCCAACGCAGGTAGTAGCAAGACTAACCATATCGCCTTACGCATTAGGCAGCTTCTTCTGGCACAAGTGTTAGTGACTGCGAAAGCATATTAACGAATGCTTCTTTGCCCACTGATAGCTGGTCAAGATTGAACTGCGTTGAACCGATCTTTCTATCCAAGTCAGAGCAATGGCTAACCAAAGCTTGCTGCTCTGGTGTCATATCCTCAAGTGCATATTCAACATCGTTTACTGTGATGGGGGTGGTTTGTTTCTTGCCCATGGGTAATACCTCTTTAGTTAAGTTTAAGCTGCGGCTGCTGTGATTGCTGTCATGTCTTCGGTAGTCCAGTAGTCCTTGGCAAGCATCAAGGTAAGATGTTCCTTGTTACGCGCTAGGGTATCAGTCCAATCTGCGGCTTCCATACCTTCTGGTGCGCCTGCGTTGATTAGGGCTACAGAGTCAAGGCAGGCACTGTGATGTGCTGCAATCTCTTCTGCGGTTACTTCGATTACTTCTGGCATTTTATGATCCTTCTAAGGTTTGGTTTATATTGATTCTGCTGCGTCACGTTCAGTACGGGTAAGGTAATCTGCCCTTGCCGTAATAAGCGTAACAAAGTCTGCTTGGTTAGATGGGATGGAGTCGGTAAAGCTGGCATCGTTCATTAGCTTTGTTGTCCATGCTTGTTGCATACGCTTCCAGCAATTGTTCTTCTTGCCAGTTACCGCATCTTGAAGCCACTCGTTAATTCCAGTTAAGTCATTAAGCAAGATTGCTTGTTCTGTGTCAGTTACTTCAACTGTTAGTGTTAATGTTGCCATTGGTATTTCTCTCTTTTAAGATGGGTTATTTCGCCCCTTTTGTTTAGCAGACTAAGTAGCCTGAGAAGTAAGATTCATTATGCAGGTCTGTTTGAGCAGCACCATTCGCCTGAAATAACTGTACCCGCACAGTATCACCAACGTCCATATCTATGAAGTTTGACATACTCATACACCAATAGTCTGGATCGTGGGACATTACCCCCGGATCCATAGTGTTGAAGTAGTTTCTGTTACTAGTTATTAAGTAAATTTGAAAATAGTTTGCATCCCTGTCTAAGTTATTTAGGCGTAATGCTACATCAATCTTATATTTACCTGTAACTGGGGCAGTGAAAATATTGCTACTGATATCACTATTTTGGTCAAAATGCTCAGTGCTAAAGATTAAATTAACGGCTGTATTAACAGCAATATTATTCTGACCAGAGCTTTGAACAAAGAAAGCTGGCTGACTAGGCATGGTAATCTGTCCAGCATCACCCTTAATCCAGTTACCAATGTTTAGCTGGCTATGAGCAGAGGCAGTAGGGACAGTTGCATCCCTACCGATGGTGATGTTGTAGTTACCTGTGGTGACGTTATGACCAGCACCTACACCAATAGCAGTATTACTGTGGCCTGTAGTATTAGTCTCTAAAGCACCTTTACCAAAGGCAGTGTTATAACTTGCGGTAGTATTAGCTTGTAACGCACTTCTACCAGAGGCAGTGTTTTGCTGGCCTGTGGTATTAACTTTTAATGCCTCAAAGCCACTAGCAGTGTTGCTGGAGCCTGTGGTGTTAGTGAATAAAGAATAAGCGCCACTACCAGAGTTATCTGAACCTGTAGTGTTTTGGTATAAGCTGTCATAGCCTACTGCTGTGTTACGGGAGCCTGTGGTGTTAGCATATAG
>Ga0308018_10000171_pt1 | contig 35147 bp, 49 predicted proteins | sample Neamet282_FD_203130 | JGI IMG/M metagenome (GOLD analysis project Ga0308018, IMG submission 203130) | Marine microbial communities from water near the shore, Antarctic Ocean - #282 | ecosystem: Environmental > Aquatic > Marine > Unclassified | place: Southern Ocean | collected 2014-10-01
AGTGACCCGTATTTGAGCCATTCTGTGTCGAATCAATATACAGCTGCGCTCTTGCGTAATTAGTACCTACAGTGTCGAAACCTGCACTATCACCTAGAGCCATCTGCAGGGTGTTAGTATTAGTGCCTGGTACTACCGCTGTCCAAACAACAGCATAAGAGGCGTATGTACTATTTATGCCACTTGTAAAATCTACACTAGCTGAAGCACTAGCTTCGGCTGTTGATATAACTGTCCAAGCACCACCACCAGCCTCTGAATATGCACCACTACCATTCAAGAACGTGCTTGCACTTGCAGTTCCAGTTCCCAGATTAGCAGGGGCAACAACGCCAGTTAATTTACTAGCCACCATGCCAGTGATATGGCTATCGTCAATCGCTCCACTGACTACACTTCCACTGTCAACGCTGTTCGCTGGAGGGGCTACAGTTCCTGTAGTCTTCCCATTGAATAAACAGTACATCGTACTTGGACTGCTAATTGTGCTAGTCGTTAAGCTTGTACCGCTTGCAGTATAAGTAGTAGGGTCTTGCCGTACATTATCGATGAACAAAGCAATGTCAACGCTACTAGTTACTGCTTGATCTAGCGTAAAGCTAGTGCCAGTAGGAGAGCTAAAAGTCTGCTGTGTTAACGAGCTATACTTCTCTGCTGGTGTATTTCCTATATATCCCATTTAAGAAATCTCCAAAACACTTAGCATAATATCTGCATCTCCATTGGCAGATGCCTTCGCTTCAAGTATCTCGCCAGCTTCCATTATGAGTTTGTCACCACTCAATCCTGACAGTGATGATCCGACTGGTAACGGAGTACTAGGAGCAAGCACATATTTAGTTGAACCACTCGCTCCTACTTTTGCTTCAACATTTACAGAACTTGATCCATCTATGTTTGTGAATCGCATCCCTATGACCACTGCGCTAGTAGCACCGGGGCAAGTGTATATAGTAGCTAAAGCTGTTGTTAGTTCTGCTTGTGCGCGTTGATAAACTTCTGCCATCTTCTTGCTCCTTTATTATCCGAGTGCCAGAACAAGACCGACACTTGCACCTGCGGTTGATGAAATAGTTACGGTATCGGTTCCTGCATTGGTTGTTATTGAAGTTCCTCCAGAGCCTACTAAAGTCATAGTATCGGATGTTGAGTCAGCTACGACATTCGATTGCCCTGCCACCGAGACAGTCCCGAAAGCCATTGCCGTTGCAATCGGAGCAACATTCTGCCAAGCCGAACCGTTGTAAACTCTCATCGTGTCAGTATCAGTCCTGAAGACCAAATCCCCTTCTGTTAACGAAGAACCGGGGTCTGCACCTGCAATCCTGTACACTTCTGCGAAGTTATTTACTGATGCTATATTGCTTGCAGTCGTGTTGACGTTTGCTATCGCACCTGAAACAGTGGACATTGCCGTAACATTGGCAGAAGTCCCTAGCGTGTTCATAGCAGTTACATTGGCTGAAGTACCTAACACATTCATATCCACAACCACATCTGATGTTGCCAAAACATTCATGTCAGCAACTACGTCACTTGTCCCTAATATTGCCATATCTGCAACAATAGCAGATGTGCCGAGAATAGCCATATCCGCAATAATCGCAGCCGTGCCAAGCACATTCATATCGGTTACTACGTCCGATGTACCCAGAATTGCCATATCAGCAACTGCCGCCGCTGTACCTAATCGGCCTACTTCAGTAGCTTTCCCCGCTACAGCAGTAACATCTGAGGCAATACCGGAAACTGTGTTTATATGACCTTGATTTGTAGATGAAGGAGTTGTGTTTAACCACGTTGTGGTACTTAACTTGTATACCTTCATCACCGCTTGGTCAGTTCTGAAAAATAAAGCCCCGTCAATCAGAGTATCCCCGTCATTGTCAACGCTTGGATCTGATGTCTTTGCCCCCAGAAACCTGTCATCAAAAGAATCATAAGAAGCAGCAGAAGCGGCGGCTGAATTACTCGAAGCCGTTGCTTGTGTACTTGCGGTTCCTGCTGATGTACTGGCTGCTGAAGCTTGGGTTGACGCGGTTCCAGCCGATGTACTGGCTGCTGAAGCTTGTGTTGACGCCGTACCTGCGCTAGTTGAAGCATTAGAGGCGCTCGTTGCGGCATTGGAGGCACTAGTAGAAGCGGCTGCGGCGGATGCTGCGGCTGCTGCTGCATCTACAAGTAAAGCCCACTTAGCTACATCTGTATTGCTAGATATTGGTTGCGCCCCACTAGAGGTATGAGCGGTTAAAACTATGTAGATATTATTATTAGAAGTGTCTTTTACGATGTCTCGGACTGCATAAGCAGTTGATGCGGCCCAATTACCCCGGAATATGCCCATAGCTAAGTCTGTCATCGAGACATTTTCTATGCCATCCGCAGCCGCGTTAACCCTAAGAAGCTGCGAAGCTGTCAGATCTGTAATGGAAACCCCGGTGGTTGCGGAACTTTCAGGGAATTTAACCGCCCTATCGAGTTCTTCTTGAACCTGCTGTACTAATCGGACATTCTTATCCATCCTATCTTCCATCGTCGTAGACGGAAAAGCTCCTCCAAGGGGCAACGCAGTGGTCTGCGTAACGGGATGATTACTCTTGATTGTTAAGGTTTCGCCGGAGGCTGGGGTATAATCTGTGGGACTCGTATCTATAGCAAGTGTACCTACGGCACCATCACCCCCTGTGAGGTTGTACTGAGTGCCCGCCGTCCACACTGTCTCAACACCTGTTGTGTTGTTGGACAGAATTACTTTTACGGTGGTGTCTTCCCAGTAGATAAACGTTACTGGGAACGACGTCGTAGAGCCATCCCCTGAATATGCTACTTTATTGGTAGTTGCTGTTAGAGTCATGTTTTTTCCTTTGATGCCTTTTTAGGCTTTATGTATGATACCATTTGTGGGGTATAAACTCAAGTATTACTGCTCATCATTGTGGGATGTTATCTGATCTCATATGAATGTCGATTTTGTTCTTTTCTGATAAACGCTGATCTTCTTCCGCGTCATTTATGATCCTCTCGCCAAGAGCAAAGTTTGTTGCATAAAACCATGAGTTAACCTGTGTGGCGACAAATCGAGCCTCTTTAGGCGTTTCTATATTCATAAACAAAGACTTTAGTAGATCTTCGTTTTTGTTTAAAAACGCATCGTATAGAATGTGAAGAGCAGGGTCTTTGAAACGGGTTCTAAACGCATCTCTGACATTTTCAGACACCAGTTGTGCTGCCGCGATAGAACCTCCCCCTCCCGATGGAAGCGGGCTGAATCGGAGCGCGGCATACCTCAATATTCGTTCAATTAGCACATTAGGGGTAAGGTCAAAGGTTCCGCCCTTAGAGGCGTGGGCGTGTAGGATTACGTCCAGCTTTTTAGCCGACGTAATTACTTTTTCCATCATGTCCCGGCGCTCTGGCGAGAATATTGCTTTCCCCATCTTCTGAACGTTTTTAGTGTTCCACAGGCTTTCCAGTGTTGCTCCCGATATAATCTCAGGAGTTTCCAAGTTCATGGTCTGTTTGACCTTTGCCTGATCCAGCATCCATAAAAATAAGTGACCATCTAACCCGTCTTTTGCTTCAGGGTTAGTTTTCACTTTATCCAGTAGATCTACTATCATAGCATCTACCATTTTTGGGTCGAAGGTGTTTTGTATTTTCTTAAACGATAATGCTGGCCCATTCCCGACATAAAAAGCCGCCATTGACAATTTAGGATCGTTTACTTGTTTGGTTAGCTGAACGTTTTTCAGGCGTTTAAACTCAACTATGTTTCCGCTTTTCACAAGCTCTTCTATGTCGTCTCTGATACTCCTAAGCGCCGGGGTATCCATCAACGTGGCGTGGGTTTTTAGAAATTCCTCGGCTGCGGATACATCAACCTTACCGTTGCTAATGACCTCACGATTAACTCGGTATTTTATCAACTGCTCTGCGGCGCCTATTAATTCTACCGGCGCATCTGGCGACCCTCCCTCGAGAGATTTTAATATCCTTTCAAATATAGCCTGCCCTTGTGCAGCTCCGCCTTTTCCTGCACCAGTGAATATATTCTCAAGGGTAAGGCTCGGTGGGACTTTGTCACCATTGCGGTTCACGCGAAGAATGTCTGCTATGGGTTTATCAGCGAACCGCTCTTTCACTGCCCGTGTAGCTCTTAAGGCGGTTAAGTAGTCTTTATTTTTAGATACCGCGCCTTTAGCTCCCCCCATTCCGTGCAACATAGATTCCGCTAAGTCATTTAGTAGTGATATTCTTCTCATATTAGGGGCAAGAGCCGTTCGCTCTTCCCTAACAATTTGTAATATTCTCGAGCGCAGTCCCTGTTGTCTTGAAAGCGATACTTGATCGCCCCACTCACCTTTTACCCACACATTTTTGGCCTTTACCGCTTTTCTACCCTTGACGGCCTTTTGAGCCTTTTGTTGTTTAGACCCAAACAGCCCACTCGCCGGGACAGCCTTTTTAGCCTTTATAGCTTTTACTGCGGGGATAGTTTTCCAATACCCTAGAAATTTGTGCAGATCCCCACCGGCGTCTTCGTTGCCTAATTTAAATAAAGTTCGACCTTCTTCTCTTTCAACTTCCTGTAGTAGTCTCTTAAATGTAGACGTAGCGGCTGATGTGGGAGAATCCACTTTCATGTCAACCCGTTTCCATAAAATCTTCAAAGAGTTTTCAGCAATCTCTAACTCTTCTAGTATTAGCTCTTTGGCGTAGATATTCGCCATTTTAGGCGACATAGTGGCTTTTAAATCGTTGGCCTGTTTTAAGAGTTTCATCATCACCGTACTTAAACGGGATTCTAATAATATATTGATTTTGTTTAGTTCATCTGCGATAACTGATCCTACCGGCAGATCTTTTTTAACTGCGGGAGTTCTACCTATCTCAATGAGAAGATCATGCATCTGCCGCCATCGGGCAAACTCCCCTAGCTGTCTAGTTTCTTCGTCTCTAAAGAAAGCCGTCTGAAAATTGATTGCGGCTTTTAACTCGGTACGCTCCGCAGGAGAAAGAAGTTTATAAAATCCGGGGGCGTCTTCCCCTTGATCGCCTTTTTCAAGGCGTTTTAGCCCTGCTTCTAAATCCTCCGCAGACCCTACACGTTTTTGTAATTGTTTCTGGGCGTTTCTAAGCGCGGCAGGCGACCCCCATGCGTCTAAGAAACTTCCCCCAAGCTGTTTGCCCGTGCCATATATAGTTCTTAAAGGTAACAGAGTTGCGGTACTTCCCCCCATCATACCCATTATAAACTGCGCTGCTACGGAATCTGGGTACTTGTTCTTCCCAATGCGTAAACCTACGGCAGCCGTACCTGTTGCGATTGTTTCCACAGTAATAGTTTGCAGAGGGTGTGCCACAGCTAACTCGCCGGTGCTTTTGAAAAAGCGTTTTATTTTCGTGATATTAGATATCGGCCCCCACTTTGGGACTTTAAGAGCCGCTAATCCGGGTGAAAGAAGGCTAAAAACCAGCCCTTCGCCCATCATGCGCCCATCTTCAAATTCTTCTGAGCGTTCTTGCGTTCCCACATTTCCAAACACATCCTCGGCGGGAGCTTCCAGTCCCATATTGCCTAAAAAACTCTGTATAAACCCATCAGGTAGTTTGTCCGCGTACGCGCCCAAGAACCTGCTCATCTCTCTGAATCCGCCAGAGGGGATAGGCCCGTCAGGTCTACCTTCCCCCGGGGTGGGCGGGAACAGCAGTTGATTTAATATTGCGCTTACTGCATCACCCGGCAAGTCTAGAATGTCAAGAAACACCGAGTTTATGCCGGATCGATAACGTTCAATTCTATTTATAGCGATTTCTTCTTTTTTAGCTTGATGTCTGTCCCGGCGTATTTGCAATGTTTTTTCACGATCTACGCGAGCGCGAATAGCAGATTGCTTACGCTTTAATCGGGCGACTGCTTGTGGACTGGCTTTCTTCTCTAAACTTATTGTTGCATCAACGTCTGAATCGGGGGCTGGTTGAACATCCAGCGGTAGGGGATCAACCTCTTGCATAGGGGTAGGTGTAACCTCTTCCTGCATAGGGGCAGGTGTAACCTCTTCCTGCATAGGGGCAGGTGTAACCTCTTCCTGCATAGGAGCGGGTGTAGCCGTATTCTGCACGGGAGCCTTTGGAAATACTTCCTCGGGAACTGAGTCTTGAGTAGGTTTAACCGCTGTTTGTTTACCGGGGAGAGTCGTCATTTATTTCCGTTTCGTTATGTCAGCATCATTAATTTGTGCTACTGTGAAGTCTTTAAAAAGTGCGAGAGCGCCTCGAATTTCCTGTCGAGTATCATCCGAAAGCGTTCCGTCCGACAGCGCTTCTATGAGCGCGGGAATATTAAAGTCTTTTAGCGACGTCATATTTCCGTTATTGGCGGCATTTATTACATCAAGGGTTTCATCCCCAGTGCTCGTTTGGGCTTTTCTAGGCGGCGTAATCCTCGCGGGAGCTACGTCTTTCGGGTTGCTCGGCGGAGTAACCGATGCGCCTTCAGATTTGCGATCTTGAAACCCATATAGAATTGCCTGTTCTTCTGTTAGGTCGTCAGGATTTAGATCATTAATTGCGTTTTCGTTATCGTTTAGACTACCCCCGGGTACTGGTAAGGTTGAATTTACATCACCATCTTCAAAGCGTTTCATGCGCCTATGGATACGTCCGAGAATTGCCAGAGTATCTACTGCAAGGTTTTTCTCGTCCAATGGGCGGAACCCCGTTAGTTTACCTAGTTCCGCGTTACTTCGACTCTCTAGCTGGGTTCTAAAAGTAGCAATCGCAACTTTCGCTTTTGCATGGTTTGTCCATATGGATGGATCAGAGAATATCTTGGCAAGAATTATCTGCTCCTTTACCACAAAGCGGGGGTTTAAACTAAACAGTCTGATAAAGTCTCGTGCTAAGAGTGCTAAATTCATTCGGGCTTCTTCAGTTTCTTTATGAACTAGAGAGTCACTGAATGTTCCCAGAACCGTGTTAAATCCCGACTGCACGGCTGAGAAAAGGTCAGTAGCTTTACTTAAGTCCAGAGGATCTCCATTGGCATCCTTCATCCCCGTAAGCATCAGAGTTAACTCTGAAGCATCTTGGTCAAACCCAGCGGCGAATTCTTTTATACCGTCAGGCGTAGTTTTAAATGGTGGTGATTCTAAATTTGGAGCGTTGTTAAATGCACGATGCCCCGCCTTATAAAAATCGTATTTCTCGGGCTTATTAGGAATTAGTCTCTCCGCCTCCGCCAGCGCCTGCTTCGGGGTCATTCTACCCGTATCAGCAAGTAGTATCTCATTCGCCTTCAGTTCTACATCCGACATATATGCTGTCTCTAAGTCTGTAAAACCCTGTTTGCTACCGTTTATGTCACTGCTCTCTGGTATAAGACCCTGTGCGCCAGTGCGTAGATCATCGACTGCGGCGGATGTTAATGATCCGTCTCCATTTTTAAAGCTTACGTTCACCCGTGGATTTGGGGTTTGGAATGTAGTTTCACCGACACTCTTGCCATCAATTGGAGTTTTAGCCAACGTGGAACCCTCTGGGACAACATTAGTAACAGGGGGACGATCCTTACCCTCTCCCACTGTAGTACCGGCGACATTTACTGTGGAGCCGGGGGTCAAAATGTGTTCGGGGATAGCTCTTTCATGCGCCCTGTAGTACATCGATAAGTCGTGTACGTATAACTCAACACTCGGGTAATCTTTAGCCTTTGGCGCGCCCTCGTAGAACTTATTATTAGCTTTGAATTTTCGCCCTTCTGGGGAGTTGTCAAATCGTATATTAGCTTGTTCCTCCTTCCCCACTTGTGCTGCGTCCAGTAGCCCCTTGCTCATATAACTTCGGGTGAGGGGGTCACTCAAAAAAGCTTCCAGATCGGCTGGGTCAGCGTACTGGCGGCTGAGATATTTCAGACGCTGTGTCAAAGCCTGCCTCACCAGAGTCGTGAATATCGTCGTTTTCTTATTAGCTTCCAAGGCTCCGCCAGACGTGTGAACACGCTCAAAGATCCCATCCATCATTTGTGAAACCTTCGACCCCAAGGGGAATTCTGCTATATAACTCATTCCATCGTTCGTGGCGCGCTCACTATTTTTAGTGTCTCTAATCACTCCAATACTTTTGTTAGCCGTGGTATCGGATGAAAGTGCGGCGATCTCCAGTTTAGAATTGTAACGATGCCGGTTCACACTGCCGTCCATTTTTCCGCTAAACTTTTCATTTGTACGGGCGACTCTTGTTGTGTACTCTTCGATGCCTTCTTCCGTACTTAAGTCCGACGCTTCGATATCAGCAGCGGAGTCATTTTTGTATTGAGCTAAATATTCTGCCATGTCGTCATCGGCTTGATCGCCTTCCATTTTTAGTCGGGCATTATACTCAGCGTCAGCGGCGGCCTGATAATCGTCGGATATGTCCATTATTCTCGATCCAGCTTTAACGAGCGCATCCCCCGGCCCTTTTAAATTGGACGTGACATTGCGTTTTACGTTAGATGCTACAAAGCCTGTATTATTAGGCTGTACCTCTACCGGCGAATTGACGTTTCGGTTACGGTGTACCGGATTTGGTCGGCCTTGTGTAATTTCTGGGAGAGCTGTCATTATTATATCTCGTTTAGTAAGATTATTTAGAATTTGATGCTAGGGTATTTACTCTTCAACGTGCTTGTTTTTTTGGGGGAACTACTTGGGATTTTAGAGGATATGCTACTAGCGCCGCTGAAAAGAGATGACCCCGCGTTGAACAGCGAGCTAGTTCCGGCCTGCTTGGCCTGTGCCCCGAAGAGCTGCCCTTGAGCTGTTTCATTCTGTGCTTCCAGTCCAAAGTCCCCTGTTCTCACCGCAAACTGGTTTCTTAAACGCAGCGCGGTTAATTCGTCCTCCCCGGCTGCCTGACCCTGAGTGGAGGCAAAAGATCCCCTGTCAAGAAGTTGACCCGTAGCTCCTCCTGCAGCAAATCTACGAGCTATTGAAGCGGCTGAATCGCGTCGAAAATCTTCTTCATCTATAACCGCCTGCTGTTGAGACCTAACCTGATTTCGCCTAGCCAGCTCGGCGTTTTGCCCCGCTACTTGTCCTTGGAATCTTGCGTTAGCTGCCTGAGACTGTCCTTGTGAGACCGCTCCTACAACGCTTACTAGCGTACTAGCTAATGCTAAATTTGCCGATACGGCGGCACCCCCGGTTAACATGGCACCACCAGCAGTGGCAGTGAAAGCCGCGCCAAAGCAGTAGCAGTTCTTAAATATCTTAGATACGTCTTCGGTATATCTGAAATCGGCGTATTTATCGTAATTAAACGGCATAACTATCTTGTCCTTCTTTATTGTATGTCATCGCAGTGTCGCCAAAAGCCACCTTTTGTGCTAAACATTGTCTATGAATATCTTCCGCCCATTTAGGGTCAGCGGGTCTTCTGTATCCCCACGTTTCTTCTTTTACTCCAACTGCATCTATGCCACTTAAATTCAAGTCACTACTAAATGGCCCCAGAATAGGCACTATAGAAATGACTTTCTTTTTTGCGGGCATATGTCTTAACAAATCAATTCTCCACTCGTACTGCCCCGACTCTACGGGCACCGTACAAATTATGTTATCTGACCATGTGAACATTGAACTGTGAATGAGTGCTCGACCAATTCGTTTCGTCCCCACTGAAAAAGTGTGCCAGTGAGCTTCGTTCATCAATGCAAAAACTTTCTTCTGGAACGCTAGTTCTACATCCACATGAAACAAATCCGATCCAAAAGCTACTTCATAATGAGATGGATTTGGGTTCTCCAGTGGGATGTTAAGAACTTCGGGATGTTCAACGGGGTTATAACTTTTCCCCAGTCTCTTGTATTCCCAGTACGAAGGACAACTGTTACAACCGTCTGATACTCTGGCACAACCCGTAACAACAGGCCAGTTGAGTATAGAATCTAGATTGCTATTCATATAGCCCACACCTTTTTAACATCTGGATTGTCAACGTAAACCAATCCGTCCGTCCCTTGGGCTATTGCCATCGTCTTGTCAAATAGAATTCCAGTGGTTAATCCGTATGCTTCCGGGTGAACATTTTCGACATCCATGAGCACCACGTCGCCCGAATTCGATGACTCCAAAGATACTTGTTTATGTCCCATTTCCATAAAAATCTTCTCCACAGTTTCTTCAACGCCGCCCCCTGAGAAATGTTTGATGAATTTAATAGCCTCCTTCATCGTACTGTATTTGGATCTGAAGAAGTGAGCAGGGTCTGAACCGTTAATAGCTTGAACAGCGTCCGCTGCGAAAAGACAACAATCGGATTTACCCCACTCGAAAGGGGTGTTATGCCGCTCTTTTAAGAATCCACTAAGTCGGTCAGGCCAGTCACTATATCTTAACATATTATAGCCTCTCTTGTCCTATTATCTACACTGATGCATTGATTTTAACCTCTGGAGCTATAGCCAGAAGCGTGAATGGGGCAGGGTCGCTGTTTTGCACCCAAATACGAGGGTCAGACTCCCAGTTGCCTTCCACTTCCACAAAAAGTTCTCCTGTGAATATGGGGGTACCTGTATCCATAGCGTCTGAAACCTCTCTGAAATCGTTCTTGATAAACGCCGCTCCGGCTGAAACGGTATACTTTATAGTATGGCTGTAAAGAACTACAAACGTAATTCCGTTAATTCGTTTGTTACGTCCTACTGCCGTACCCGAGGGGTTTCCCCCTTCAATCTTTAATGTCTGCAGTTTATGTGTGAATCCAAGTCCTACCTGTACCACGGAGGCCGGGATATCAAGTGATATACCGCCGCTTGTAACCACCATGTCTGAATGCAAGGCACCGTCGGCCCAGACCTTTACAGTCTGGCCTTCTAAGTGTCCTAGCCCAGTTAACGATGAAGTAGGAGTGCTGTCATAAGTAAGCCCCGAGTCAACGTAGAATGCGTCTTCCGTGTCCTGATCATTATCATATTGTCTTTCTAGAAACTCTACGTTTCTAACTGTAGCGCCATTTATAGTCCTTTTTATCTGAATCCATACTTCATCTCGGGCAGACGAATCATGTGTCTGCCCAACCGCGTTGGCGCCCGGTATAACTACAACACTTTCAACAACAGCGTGACCTTCGCTAGTTACTGCAAGCCGTGTTTTGTCGGAACTTATTATACTCAAAAGCCCAGTGGCTCCGTGAGTAGTTTCGGTTATAGTAATTACATTTGCCGCAGGGTTAGCCACAGTAAAATTTGCATGGGCGTTGATAGCCGTAAATATATTATCCGCTGTTACATTATTTGAAGTGTTGGGTCGAAATCCCAAAGTTTCCGACGGCACAGCCGCGCCAGCAGCCTCAGATGTAAATGTGATTGTCTCTCCATTGGACTGAATTAAATCTAATGTAGCGCCCGCTGCGAGATTAGCGTAGTCTGAAACGGTAACTGTAGCGGTTCCAAATCTACCGCCGAATATATGCCGTCCCCATCCAACGACATCTTCTTGGCGTCTAAATGTCATGGCAGGAAGCTGCCCGTCTCCTCGTACAACCCATATCTGTGCATCAGGCTCTTCCGCGTGATCCATCTCAACAATACCGCTTTGAGTAATATGTTCTGCAAGTCGAGTCATGTCAAACGCTTGGTACCCGTCTGTCTCGAACGTAAATCCAAATTCTCGGATCTTTCTCTTAGCACGTTGTGCAAAAAGAACAATATTATCAACTCTCACAGGGGCAATTTGGGCTGACCCATGTGTAGTCTGTCGTCTAACTGTAATATCTGAAGGTGTTATAACTGATCCGGTAGAAGATGGAATCCACTCACCGCCGGTCGTACCGATTGAAAGTGTATCTTCTCCCGCCGACATCCATCTGATAGCATTAACGTTATCAGCGCTAATAGTAAAATCAAGGCCATCGTCGTCGTGAACAGTCTCATCATAAGTCCCCTCCGTCGGGTCAGAGTCAGGGGCGTGGTTCTCGAAGTCCCCGGTGTTTGATGCCCAGAAGGTTTGTGGCTGATCTGTGCTTCCTGCTGCATATAATCTTTGCTCAAAGAAAGCCCCAGTTGACGGGTATCCTGTAGTTGCTGACCATGATCCAAGTCTCCATTTAGTTTCTGCTGCAGTACTTACGACTGTTCGTTCTATATCAACTACGGCAACTGTCGTACTCGTAATAGATGTGATCACCCCCCATCCCCAGTTAACGGTAGCCTCGTCGCTCAACCTAATCGACCGGCCTACATCTGTTGATTGAAAACCTAATCCTCCATTAACGCCTACTATAGTTGATATTGTAAAGTTAACGCCAAGCCCAGTAGCGGCTGATGCCGTCATGGTCGTTTCCGAAAGGTTCTCCGTTCCCCACGGGCCATCCTGCCACGGGACTTCTATTAGAGACCAAGTAGTATTACCTCGGCGTTCTAATCTATAAGTTGGGTATGATCCGTGAAACATATACAAGATATCAGCAGACTGCGGCCCTTCTATTTCATAAAGATCCGCTGCCGCATATGGAGTCTTTATCTCCATAGGCTCATTGTCTAGTATAGCTACGTTATCAAGTTGGATTCCTTTTGCTAATTCGTTTTCAAACCTTATAAAGAAATTGGCTGCTGTTGCAGTGAATGCATACCCGTGGTATCCAACCTCTGCTACGAATGTATCAACAATCTGAGTTCCGCCAGTGGATGTACCAACGCTGAAGATAAGATAGTCTCCGGGGGCACCTATAACTTGGAATTGTACAACGTGCTCTACCGCAGACGAATTTGTTATTTCTTGCTCTGCCCCTGCATTTGTGGTTCCGTTAGACGTTAGGGTCATTCTGTCATTGGTAGCGTCATGCGCTATAGAAGACCCAGCACCAGATTTATCTGTCCAAGACGCAATGCCGGTCGGAAAGGTTCCATTAGCAACGCCCGCCGAGACATCTGGGACAGTGATCTGTCCTTGATTTCGGTAGAATCGCATAGTACCGTCACCCATTTCGAGAACGTAATTCTGCGTAGTTGAAAATTGGAATTTCTTAAGGCGAGATTTTATAGTTGCGCCGGTCTTTGTAGCGCTTACATATCGACTCCCCGGACGGCGTTGTATACCACCTTCTGGAAGGGCAGTAAAGTTTTCAAGCGTTTCGACGCCACTGGGGTACTTGTTGAAGTCTACTCTAGCGGATAGTCGGGGAGATAGCTCCCCTGTGTTCATGGATGGAGTTAATGGGTGGACTTTAGGCATTAGTTACTAAACCCAAAACCAGATCGGTTTCTAGAATTGGCCCATGATCCACGAGGGCGAGGTTCTGAGAACGACCCCATAGCATCGAGACCTTTCGCTCGGGCTAAATCTTTCGTGGCCCTTTTGGAGAGCTGGTCTTCTAAAATATTGGAGTTGGCTATAGTGACGGCTAGGTCTCTTGCTAGAGCAGAAGACAGCGCCTTTCTAAAACCCGCAGACATAAGATTGGAGTCAGTTTCTTTGAAAGTGTATACTAGATATATAGATTCTACGTCGCTGGATATGACATTTTGTGACGCAACCTGCTCATGTCGGAAGTTTATAGTTCCAACCCCCGCATCATTATCGTGAGCTGATATGGTAAAAAGCCAATCGGATGGCAAGGCAAACGCATTATCAAACCCAAAGACCGGCGCGGTAGTTGACGCTGCAAGCTTAACGCGCTTGGTAGCAAAGTTCCAAGGGTACTCCAAAAGCTCGTCTCTGACATTAGAATAGAGATCCTGAACTGCGTTAGCGTTAGGTGTGCCCTGAGTAAGCGACGTAATGCGGGTGCCCCCCACGAGGCGTAACGCCACATTAGCGATACTTGTTTCACTTGCCATGCTTACTCCTTAAGCAGCAACGGGGATAGGTTGGTCGCCTCTAGCGATACTGTTAGCTTCTATTTTGTTGTTCGACGTATGAACAATCTCACCGTCAACCAGTATATCCCAGTTTTTGTTGGTATAGTTGTATTTTACTGTTCCGTTTTCCCTGATGTAATCGGGGCCATCTTCCTCTTTAGGTTTATCTTCTTCAGGTAGCTTATCAGAAAATGTAGTAACTTTCGATATAGGCGTAAATTCAACAGCGCGAACAGTAGAAGTAGAACTTACTTCAAGAACTATCCCCTCCGCCATCGCAGTAACCCTCTCGTCCTTTATCTTAATACACCGCACAGTATCACCAGCCATGAAATTTCCCGATAGGGGATCAAAAAAGCCCGGTTGAAAGCAGGTATTAATATCGTGGTCTTTACATATGTAGTTAAACTGTTTACCGTAGTTACCATCTTCGGGTTTATTGAGGTTATGCGTTTTCGCCTTAATCATACTTGTTCTCCTGTTTTGGTAAAATAAAATCTGGTAACGAAGCGAACTTCGTTACCAGAAATTAGTTAGTCAGTGTTGGTTACTACTCCAACCAATGCTTCAGCTAGATCAACAACACCATTAGCATCAACCGCCATGACCATGAGAAAACCCCAAGTTGAGATTGTCCCCGTGCGAACTGCGGTTGCCCAATCAACTACGAGAATAAGATCCCCGGCAGCCAGATTGAGATCGTCGTCCGTGTTGTTAAAGTATCCATCGATGTCCACGAGAGTGGTGGCTTCCAAACTATCATAACGATAGGTCGAGTAGCCATTCCCATTACTCGTCTGGACTAAATTTCCCGGTACATATGCCATTAGAAAGTCCTCTGTAAAAAGTAAAAAGATCCGGGGGCTAACAAAAGCCCCCGAAAAATTAAGAAACTGGTAGAGCTGAAGTATCGTTGAGGGTTCCCTCAATAACGCCAGCATCATCAATTAATACAGCAGAGCCTGACATCGCATGATTCACAAAGTGAGCTGCGCGGTCGCCGTGCCAAGTAATATCTGCGCCGACAGATGTTTCTTTGCCAGCACCAGCTAGGTTTGCAGGAGTTTTGCCAGCGGCATATCCTATAGCATCCTTATTCCAGATAAACATCTTGGAAGTAGACGTTCCAACATTAGGAACACCAGAATGTACAGTCCACAGAACGTTAGCCCAACGTTTGAACATCCCTACGGGAGCACCAACGTTAAAGGGAAGTCCGTCGCTACCGACATAATCAGAACTAGCAAACTCATTAATGGTAGAAGCAGCCGCCCATAGATGGGGGGACATAACTCCGTACATATTACCCGGCTCATAAGCATCATTAACGATCATGGCTTCCACCATGTCGAGAAGGCCGTTTCTAACTTTTGCAGAAGTAGTAACTGTTAAAGTTACAGTTGTTTGAGATGTTGAATCGAGAATAGTCATTAGCTGACTATCTACTTTACGACCCAAAGCTTTAGCACCACCACGAGCAATAGCCATACGCTCGTCGATGTTGATCTTAGCTTCATCCAGTTTATCAACCCAGTCACCAGCATAGAAATCAGCGAGTGTCGTTGATACTGCGGTATGGGTTTGATTCATGGGTGTAATAGTACCATGACGTGCTTTAGTTGTAGCTGTACCTTTTCCGATCTTTTGGAAGGTTGCTACTGAGCCAACAACATCAGACTTGAACCGGACAGTAGGTTTCAATACTGAACCGTCTCTCTGGAACACGTCGTGAACGTCACGCTCGTATTGCGTTATAAACGCATTATTAATAGATGTAGACATTTGAAGCCTCCGTAAAATATAATGTGGTCAATATGACCGTGAATAAAATCCTACATTTCCGCCGGAAGCCGTTATGTCAAGTTTGAATCGGGGAGACCTTTCGGGGCCGTCATCTATACTGGGAACGGGGCGTTGGTAATGTATACTACGATGGTAGGGCCGATTAAGGGAATCTACCTAATACTTTATGATAACAAATATTGCCTATTTTGTCAACGTTTGTTCTGTTCTTTTCTTTCTCGTTTTCTTTTCCGGCGTTCTTCGAGCCGCTTCTTCTCTTCCTTTTTAGTCAGATGTTTCTTGTGGTGTGGCACACGACTAAAGTTTTCCGCGCCTTTTCGGCCTTCAGAATTTCGTTGCCGTGCGTCAGTCGCTTCAGTAGACCGCCTCTCACTTTCGTTTTCCGCTGCAATAAAACCCTCGTCGGTGTCGGGGAAGCTTTTAGGCTTCACCCTTTTCCGATTCTTTTTTGATCTCGTGGCGTTAAGCGCACCGCCGGTAGTCTTAAAGCCTGCGGTGTTGACAACGTAGATCCTACCATCTTCCGAGATTGTACTACTTTCTTGGTGACTCAATTAAAACTGTCTCCCATCTTGTCCGACAACAGGCACATTTCCATCCATACGTTCTAGGACTTCACGTTCCTGTGCCGCTAGTTTATTTGCGCCCGCAGTGTCTTGTTTAGCGAGAGCTGCTCGTGTTTGTTCTCGTAAGCTGTTAGCTTTTGCCATCAGCGTCTCGCGTTCGCTACCTGTGACTACACTACCGAGACTACCCTCTCCCATTTGGCGGCCCAACGTTGCAAACATCTTTGCCATGATAGGATTGTCGAGAATGTATGCACCTGATTTATCTTCAATATATCTTGCATCCTGATAGTCATCTCCAAGTAGCTGCTCACTTGCTCGAGCTGCGTAGATGAGATTCTTATCATAGTCGTCTTTCCACTCTGCCCGCAAAGCATCCGTCGAATCTTTAGCGTACTTAGCATCAGCTTCTGCTGAGGCGCTTTGCATCTTTGTAAGTTCTTCCCTAAAGGCAGATACCAAAACATCAGCAGTCTCTTTAGGAACGTTATTATTTAGAAACAAATTCGACCAAGTGTCCTCTGAATCCATCATAGCATCGGTTCTGTCGTAACCCTCTGGTAACGGAAACTCATAGCCATCAACATCATTAGGGACACCTAAAGCTTCCCGATAAGCATCTACTTCTTTGTCAGTGGAATCCTCTGATAGTCTGGATACAGATTTACCTTCCTTCTTGCGGTAGTCGAGATTAGCTTTGACTAGCGCTTCAGGAGTTGTAAAGCGTTCTGCGTGTTTACGAAGATCTGCATCCTGAATAGATTCCCGCCAGTCTGTATCGACAGCGCCCTCATCAGTAGTATCCTCTAATTCAGTTTCATCTGAGGTATCCTCAGTTGATTCTTCCCCTACATCTTCAGTTGTTTCTTCTGCTACTTCTGATTCAGCCATAATTATCCTCGCCTCGTAATTTGTTTATCAGGTGGGGGCGGAGGCGGCTCTACCGTAGTAGTCTTATGAATAGCCAGAGCAAGTTTCCGCTCCCCAGTTGAAATTAATGTAGCATTCGTATCTACACCGTACTTATTAAACTTCGTAGTATCATTCAGGATGTACCCCATGCCGAGGATCTCTCGGAACACTTTCTCACCCATCGGCGTAGAAGTGAATAATATCTTAAAATCCTGATGTCTCTCCTCTACAGATGTGTACTGAGAAGATCTCTCAAACATATCAAGATCATTTATTTCAACCTTCTGTTCCGCCTTGGTTTTCCTGTTGGTTGGCATTTGTCAAAAATCCTTAAATATATCGTCTGCTCTCTTTTTTATACTTTCCCTGCTCGGGGGCTTTTTCTTCTTATTTTCTTTAGCCCTCTTTCGTCTACGCTCCTCCGCCGCGTCCGATCTTTCCAACGGTGTGGATTTGGTGTCGCCTTTTCTCCGGGCGCTACCGGGTAGTGGTGGACGCTTTCTCCTCGTCATTTTATCTTTATCCATTGGCTATTTTTTACCCCTATCTCGTTTGCGTTTTTCAAAAGCCGCTTTTCTATCTTTTAGTTCCTTCTTCTTAGATACCGAGCGTATCTTCGTCTTAGCTTTCGGGTTTTCTACTTGGTGTTTACCATGGAACTCCTTCTCAATCTCCTTTGGTGTCAGAGGCTTTGAGTCCTTGGTGAGCTTCTTTTCGCGTTTCCGTTTAGACCCGTAACCTACTCCTTCTGGCATATCAATACTCCCTTTAGTTAACGTTACTCTGAATTAATTTTATCCCAAGCATCTTTACCCTTGTGTCGTTTACCACTGTGAAACACGTTCTTCATCTGCCACGACATGGCAGTATGATTTGGGCATACGCATTGAAACCTAAATTTCGCATCGCATCTGCTACAATATCTTGATCTAGTTGGTGTTTCCGTAATACTTTCCTTTTCCATTAATCTCCTGTTAAGCGGGGACTCCCTGTTGTGGTGCGTTAGGATCTACGGGTGCGTCAGGGTCTTGTATCAGTCCCGCATCCTTGGCGGCTTTAGCGCCTTTTCCAATGATACCGGCCTGCATATCAGCGGCTTGAAGTTTCTGCATCTCAGCCATCTTAGCATTCTCCGCTTCAACTTTAGCTTGTACTTCTTCTCTAGTGTTCATTATATCATGTGGCAACGAAGCTGCATCAGCCTTGAAACGTGCAAGAGCATCAACGTTTACCAGATGTTTTGCTTCTGGAGCTATCTGTGCCATCTGCATAACTTGCATAGCCCAATCGGTAGCTGCGGCAGATTGGACTTGTTTCTTAATCTTATCTACAGGCAAATCAAACTCAAACTTAATATTCTGTCCCGAAAGTACCTCTGGGATCTCACCAAAAGCTTCTTCCCGCATCAACAATCTAAAAGACCTATCTACCAGAGGTTCGTTATAGTCAGTCTGAAACCTACCAAATACAGGCCCAACTTCACGAATGAACTCATCTTTACGCTGGATGATCTCCGTAGCAGTCATCTGTGGCCCACCCTGCGGCAAGTTTAGGATGTTTTTGAAGAACGCAGCAGCTACTTGGTTTCTAATATCTGTCTGCATATCTCTAGTCACCGGCAAGTTGTTGCCAGATATCATAGGGAAGAATGGATTACCACCTACCGATGCCGCAGTCTCCACGTCGTAGTAACTAATCCCACCGGGATAAGTCATAACTTCTTGGAAAGCCCCGTCGTTCGGCGCCATGATTGGTGGATCAGCAAGTCGCTGACCTGCCACCAGAATAGTCTCACCCATAGACTGCAGGGTATTACTATCAGGTAACGCAATCATACCCGGCGATCTGCCGTACTCTTCCCCGGTGGATGTATCCCACCGTGGAATTACAAAAGGGAATTCGTGGAAACCGCCCTCCGCAATAATATGTTTGGTTTGAGTTTCCATCCAAAGCTCTTCGATTGGAAAGTCTTTAGCAAATATAGGGTTTTCAATAGTTTTGTTCTTCCTATCTCCAACCCAATACATTAGATCTATCTTATCGTCAGTTTGGTTGTTCTGGATCTTCTCCTGAACAGTTTTTGACAAATTCTCTTTGCCAAACTTCAGCTCGGCTTGCCAGATGAACATCTTCTTCGTTCTATACATTCCATAAGGATTACCCTCGTCATCAAACATGGGATAACCATCTTTAAGATGTACAGACTGATAAAGTAAATTCTCCTGAGACTTTGCCAGACCTACAAACAGAATACCAGTACCCATTACCACGAGGTCAAGGTCGACTTCCCCTGTTGCTTGTCTAAACCGCGCAAGGGGATTTCGTATATGACTATCGAGAATCTCGGTAGCCCGACCCATCCACTCTTGAACTTCTCCCTGTTGATTTAAAGTGTCATCTTGGGCTTTTACTTCCGCTAATGTCTGCCCTTCTGGACGGATCATAGCTCCAACAGTGTTTGCCAGACTACGAGCGGCTTGCATAGGAGTACCATCAAAGATGTTCTCCATGCGATAATCGCCGTCTACAACAGTCTGGGTAAAACCTTGTCGAGTAGGTAAAAGTACCCTAGACAGGTCGCTCCAATGCTCTTCAAACTGAGACCGACGATTACTGGCGGCGGCCTGCTTTTTTATATGATGATTAACTCTCTCTTGGGGAGTTTTAAGTTCCATGTGTTAACCTAGTTTCTTAGTGGTTATATTTCCGCCCGTCTCGCTTGATGTTCCTAAACCACCGGACGAAGATCCTGATAACTGAGATCCAGCACGGCCTCTGCGACGAGCCAACACCTCTTTATTCGACTGCTTCGTTTCCACAGGAGGTGGAGGCGGAGGAGGCGGTGGAGGCGGTGGCGGGGGCGGAGGAGGGGGTCTGGGAGGTGGTGACCCACCGCCCGGTATTATACAAAGGTTTTTCATAATTATCCTAAGTTCCCTTCTTCACCAGTTGCAGATTCGTTTAGAATACTACCACCAGTGGACTTGTTTTGAGTTAGTATAGAACCCGCACGACCTCTGCGTTTCGCCACACTGTTTTTTAAATCTAATTTAGCCTGTTCAACAGCCGGATCAGCCCGAGCAACTGGAGGAGGCAATGGAGGCGGAAGTGGGGGCGGAGCACCGGGGCCACCGCCGAAGCCGGGAAATATATTCATTTTATAAGTCTCTTGTAAAGTTGATAAGGTGTTACTGAAAAGTATTTAACGCCCAAAAGAGCTTTGACCAAACCGACACAATTAGCTACTGTTATTGTACCACAGAACAGATTAATGCCAAACTTGATACATTTAGCCTGTTCTGTCTCAACAGTAGTAAACCCTAAATCTCGGTAGTAGCTGTTGAGATCAAAATCCGATGCAGCCATAACACGAACAAGCGGAATTCCTATCCGGTAGTCAAACTCTACCCACCCGTTATCGGTTTGCAAATTAATAAAGCAATGTTTAAACCCATCCTTAAGCATCCATCCTAATGGATGACCTTTACCTTCTACGTTGCAAAACACGACAATAGCTTTCATTTAGCTCCCGGTCTTGTTATACGCCCGCCTTGGGACTGAGTATTAGGTTTTATAGCTACATCTCTTTTGCCATCGTCGCCCTTCTTCTTTTTCTTGCTCATCGTCCTCTCCTAACTCTGCGATTATTCCTACGTCTATTAACCGTATTACTAGAACTGCTGTTGGGTTTTGAAGCCGATGATGTAGTCGCCGGAGAAGCTCCAGCAGGCGGCGTGATATTAGCGGCCTCTGGTCTTACTATCTGTTTGAAGGTTTTATTATTGTTCTGGACTTCGTTAGCTGTATTCTGGCGCCGTGTTAAGTCTCTAGCATCTCGACGTTCGGTTCTTGCGGCCTGATTAGCTGTTCTTTGGGTCTGACGAGTAGCGAACTGTTCGTTTCTCAGATTCAAAGCTTTGGTATTTGCAACAGTCTCGGGGTTACTTCCAAAAGCTTTGGGGTCGCCAAAGCCGGGGAATATGTTCATGTTATCCTCTCCACTTGTGGGGGTTATATTTACTCTTCTGCGTATTTGGTTTATGTACCTTCTTTGCTAGAACGTGCTTCGACTGTTCTCGTTCCCTTTGCTCGAAGTAAGCCTGCAACGTTGAGATAGTCCATCCGTTCTTTATCTCTTCAGGCGTTAGTATAAGATCTGACACTATCGTCTCCAGTTCTTATGGGGGTTATACCGTGAGTTAGTACGTTTGGGCGAAGTGTTAAATCCCCCTGCTTTCCTCTTAGCGGGTATCAGAGCATACACTGCAGAGTCGCCTTTTCCGGGCGATCTACCAATTCTCTTCTTAAGATCTCCAAATCCGTCCTTACATTCCGTCGATTTGCCCTCAACTTGAATACCACGACTAGTTAACTGCCACTTTGGGGCTGCAAGATCAACTTTTAGCTCTCTGTCTGGCGGTAATGCAATCGGTTCAAGGTTATTAGGGTTCAAAGCCTCCCGCATTCTCCACCACAGCATACTGCGAGTGTTAAAGAAGCCCAAATTGCCAGATTCATCCCTCTCATGGCATTCTTTGCGTCCGTCAACAGAGTAAACGTTAATTCCGTTCGTCTTCAAGTGATCTAATATAGATGCACCAGCTCCACCAATGATGTCGAGCATGATCTGCGCTCCATCCCTTACATAAGTAGTACATATGGCAGCACCAGTGGGGCCGTCTGGAGTGGACTCACCCTTCAAAACGATCTGAGGAGCAAACCACCTGCCATATCTACCTGTGACTACAAAATCATCCTTACCTCCTCGTGCCGGGTCACAACCTAATGATTCCATCTTAGCACCTTGAGGCTTCTCGTCTGTCCATCTAGCCTGTGCCAGTTCAATCCAAGCTGTTGGTATAACCTGCCACGGGTCATCAAGCACCCCTGCAGTGAAATCCCCCATCAGCATCTGACTACGGAGCGGCTCAGGTAGTGCTTGTAGAGCTGCTTTGTATCCAGAGTTAATTAAAAACGGATTGTCATCAATAGATGACGGTATGAATGTTCTAGATCGGGGTTGTACCCAATCACCATCTTGCCATATAGGCTCACTACTTGGTACTTCTAAATCCTCACCTTCTGAGTCAGATATAAACCAACGTAGTTCTCCGGGTCTTGCAGGATTAGGGTGTTCCCGATCTAACCACGGTGCCCAAAAGCCCACGACCCATTGGCCCTCGGCTGAAGTGGGCGGGTTAGTAGCACAGACTATTCTACATCTCTGATTAGGATCTGTAGAACGGTTCCATGTAGTAACATACCTAAACTGACTCTCTAGGAACTGAGTTAATTCATCGAAACAAATGAGATCCCGGGGATCTCCTTGATAAGCGACTTCATCTCCTGCGTACTGCATCCCCCCAAGACGTATAGCCCTGTTTTTGCCCAAATCAAAGCGATGTAATTGACCATTGAAACCCGTCCTTGTCTTTCTGATCCGAATGATCTCTTCCTCAATCGGCCCTAATTGTTTAACTTCCCGCCGGTAGATCACAGACTTAGTATGGGCGGTTAAAGCAAGCCCAATCATCAATGATGACTTTCCGCCACCAGCCGCACCCCCGAATAGTAATATGTCGGCGGGGGAATCATACGCCTGTTTCTGTGGTGTGATTTGCTCCGGGGACTGAGTGTTTAACAACGGGCGCCAAGGCACGTCGTTAGCATCATCCAAAAGCATTCTGTCAATTTCTGCCTTTTCTGCCGGGGGAAGCTTATTATACTGCGCCAGCAAACCTTCTAAACTCTCAGTCATACGTTCGCCTTACTTTCTTATTCGTTAAGCTTTAACTTCTTCAGTCTCGGCTTACTTACACCGGGGCTGTTTGTAAGCTTTGCCTTTGGTTTCTTTATGCCCTTACGAAGTCTCTTCCGAAACTGCGGCTCTGCTTCTTTCTTCGTTACACGTCTATTGTTAGTAGGCATATCTATCTCGGTGTTGTCGTTCGGGAGGCTTTGGAGTTTCCTTTTCTAGCTGACAAAACGCAAGAGCATCCGTCTGCTCATTGTTGAACTCAAGAGCTGCAATCATGCACTGGTTAATACCTCCATTGAAACGCTGCGTTTTACCCTCAAACGTGCTAAGAGATACGATTATCATTAATACATATATAGTCATTCCTCTCCATCCTCTGATCCGTAAAGCACTTCGACAGGCTTCACACTTGCACTAGGCTTTATGCCCTTGGCCTTCATCAATACGGATAACATTCGTTGCTCCTTATCCGTGTCAGTTAGGTTGCCCAGACTCTTACCATTGGCACCGGTAAGTTCCAGTCGATCTGCTTCTCGCCATCCGGCTTGAGACTTCAACCAAAAAATCATAGCAGGGACATTACCTTCTAGAGCTTTCTGGTAAAGAGAATTCGATACCTTAGTATTAGCTTTCAACTTCCCGAACGCAAGTTCGTGCTTGAAATGCTTCTGGAGCACTTTCATACTCACGCCGATAGCTTCGGCCTGATGATGGGGCTTTATCCCATTCGTGGACATCATAATAACTTCATTACGTTGTGCGTCCGACGGAGCAAAGGCCGCATTCGGGCTGTCTGCACTATTCTTAGACCCTACCGGGCGTCCACGTTTCTTTTTTGCCACTGGAGGGGATCTATCAGCCCCCGTAGGTATACGATTAAACACTAAGTCCACCTCTCAAATTTCTGTTCAGTAGCTCCCAGTATACCATACCTTTTCTCATACTCAATAAAGATCGCGCCAAAACGGACGGGTTTACTCTGGAACTTTAAGAGTGCAGACCCTTCGGGTAGAGATATGTTTATACCTCTTCCTTCTGCGAGACCAAGGAGATACTCAATGCAAGACCTCTGATAATCCCACTCTTCATCGGGCATAAGGTCGACACCGAAGAGCGCGATCTCGTCAGGTGCCATACTGATGGCGTGTGAGAGCATATAAGTGATTGAACTGATAAAGTAGTCCCGAGTAGCCTTGATTACTTTCTCGTAAGGATACGCGAGTACACCGCCCCAGTAGGCATCCTGCATATACAACTTCTTACTCTTATCCATTGAGAGATCTTTAAGAATCTTCCAGTACATGAGCGGACGATGCGCTTTAGTCTGTACTGTGGTGCCTGTCCACACTTCCGTTAGGATTATTGGGGATGAGAGTTCCAAAACGTTCTTTTCATGCATCTCATATAGAATATCAAACTTCTCCCATGAGTCATCCCAAGGTAAACCCATCTTAGTCCACGTTGGGTCGTCTAGAGGAGCCTGATCTGCCGTCGGGCCAAACCCGTTGATCGAAATCTTTAACTTTTCTTTCATTCGCCCTATTCTCCTACGATGTTATTATAAGAAATAAAGCATACACTATTTTATAGAAAATGTCAAGTGGCGATTATATTGGAATTTGAAATTTCAGAAAAATTACCTGTAGAATGGACAAAAGTTTCCATGGGGGCTGTTGGCTTGGGGGTAGGGTCGAGCTATGCAAGAATCATGCCAAAACAGAAAGGCACCGATCTTGCTAATGCAAGAATCATACCAAAACCTTATCAACTCGTTTGGCATGATACTTGCATACGGCCTCAGCCCTGCAAGAATCGTGCCAAAGCAGAACGGCACCGATCTTGCTATTGCAAGAATCATGCCAAACTAAATACGCTGGCCTTGCAAGAATCGTGCCAAACCTTGCAAGTAAAATGCCTCATTTTATAGCAAAGTGAAATGCCTCATTTTATAGCATAGTTTGGAAGTGATGCAAGAATCGTGCCAAACGTCGCCGCGCAAGAATGGCACGATAATTGCATATGCAAATACCATACCATGCTACAAATTCAGTTTGGCACGGTATTTGCATACTTCCTAATTCAGTTTGGCACGGCATTTGCATAGCCAAGGCTTTTAAACGCAACGACTTGCAATAAGCGTGCCAAACTGAATTATGTTGTAGGGTTGTCTGTGTCTCTCTCTGAAGCCGTTCTATTTCCCCTTTATACTGCCACCAAAAAAGAAAGATCGGCCACCACAAAGGGAATGAGAGCGTTGGCATTTCTAAAACTACCCTTGAATTGTGCTACAAAATGAGGCATTTTTAATTATGCACAATTATGAGGCAAAAGCCAAAATGATAGATTTATTTTAGTTTATACCCCATTTTTATCTTGCAATTTGTCGTATGGTTCTGATATATTAAAGGAAGTTAATAACCAATGAGGTACGACAATGACAACGATAACGGCACACAATCCAAAAAGGTATAAAGTAGGGCGATACTTCACAACGCTAAAACCGATTGATATCCCATTCGACTTAAGTGACGCGCAACGCGCAACAGAGCAAGCTTTTAACCTTCTTAATGACCGCCTTTTTGGTGGCAAGCTTGAACCTGTTATCATAACTCTACAATCATCCCGTGGTTCATATGGTCATTGTTCAGTCAAAAAGATCTGGAACAATGGAAGTGCTGACAATTCAAAAAGAGAAATCAATTTGTCAGTCGATTACCTAAGCATTGATCCTATGCACTATGTAGGAACCGTCCTACATGAAATGTGCCACGCTTTTAACCTTCAAAACAACGTCATTGATTGTAACCCTTCCAACCAGTATCACAATAAAAAGTTTAAAACCTTAGCTGAAGCGGTTGGTTTAGTTGTTACAAAGGAAGGCCATAGAGGTTGGTGTAGAACACGGGTTGCAATGTCAATTCTTGATGGAGTCGAACCGGTTGCAGAACAGGCTATATCGGAACTGCGGTTGCAACCGTTCTGGCAAAAACAGCACTTCGACTTTCAACGTGGTTCTGGAATTGGTTACGCTCCAAAAACAGGTACCGATACTGGTATCGAGATAAAACCCAAACCTTTAGGCGGTCATTCTAAAATGAAGAAGTGGTTTTGTGGTTGCACAAATGTAAGATGCGCGGTTGAATTAAACGCAACTTGTAACGAATGCGGTAACCCATTTGAATTGGCTTGACTTCTTAACAGGTTGCACATCGTAAGATGTGCAACCGATTAAGAGTTTGAACGGTTTAAACTCAAGAACACCAACAAGGGGTAAAACATGAAAGCAAAACAAATGAATAAAATGGCACCAACAAAAGAAGACGGAAAAACATATTTCACTAAACATTCATTATTTATGAACCAAGCCCCTAGTTTTAATTTTGAATTGGATGAAGATCAACTTCTCAAAAAAGCACTGGAATCGGGGTTTGTTACGCAAGTGAGCGAGGATAAATATCTTTTTAATGACAACTACTAAAAGGAGGATTCAATGGAAAATTATGAAAAGGTTATATTTGGGATGATCACGTTTTTCGGTATTTACATAATAGCTTTAACAGTTATCTTTTCAATCTGTGAACTATAAGCAAGGGAATCATCAAATGAAAAAACAAGAACTGGTAAACAAAATTAAAGCTATTGAAAAAAGAGAACGCGGAATTGTTGACGTTCAAATGAAGGATTCCCTTGAAAAGTTAAGGGAAGCTGAAAAGGGAAGTTATAGCCAGAAGTTGATGATGCTGGAATCGGTACAACGAAACGTTAAACAAGCACTGGACGTTTTACATAATCTATAAACAAGGGGATAAATAAACCGATGAATGATGAAATGATATGTAAACAATGTAATCAAAAATCTATGATCTTAATGGACAACTTCTGCGATAAGTGTTGGGAAGTTAAAAAGGCCGAACATTTAGAATATATTACTACCGAAAAAGCTTGCACAAATTGTAAGATGTTATTTTGTCCCGATGATAGAAAACAAGTCCATTGTCAAGATTGTTTAGATGCAGACAGCGAATGGGAAAATCCCGACACAATAGAATATTAGAGTTTAAACTCAAGTTTCCCATGGCTTGGATAGCATGGGAGTTTGGAAAATAATTAACTTCAAACGTGATTATTTTCTTGACTTCAAAAACGTAAAGTGACAAAATGTTATCAACTTAAAACGAGGTGACGAAATGAAATTATTAAGCGCGACGGTTAAAACAGCAAAAACAGAGAAAGCTTTTCCAGACTGGGAAAACACTATTACTTATTTGATGCCCAATAAGGTTTTGTGCCCATTTAGCGGGAATTGTCTTGCACCATGTTTAAAGAGTTCTGGACGATTGCCGATGTCAAAACAGTTGATGATTGACAGGACGAAAATGTTCTTTCAAGAATCGGAAGTTTTCTTTAATACTTTAAGTTTGGAACTATCAACGAAAAAGAAATCAGCGCGGAAAAAGGGAAAGAAATTAGCATATCGATTCAATGGAACTTCTGATAATTTTACGGTTATAAAAAGGTTTCTTGATTCTCAGTCTGTACCATTTGATCGCGCCTATGATTACACGAAAGACTTTTTAAGAGTGTTAGAATATCAGGGTTACAAAGGTTATCATTTAACTTTTAGTTTTGACGGTTTAAACTCAACTGAATCAAGCTATCTTTTAAAAAACTCAATTGCAAATGTCGCGGTAGTTTTCAACGTTAAAAGAGAAGAGGATTTACCCTCAACCCACAAAATTGATGGGGTTGATTATCCCGTCATCGATGGCGATTTGCACGATATGAGATTCAACGATTCTGCACAAGTTGTTGTAGGTCTGAGAGCAAAGGGAAAAGCAATCAAAAACGGTGGAACTTTTGTAGCAAAGGTTTAAACTCAAAAACGAAAGGTATAAAATGAAAACTTATACTGTATTACTAGAGGATGGGACGGTCGGAAAAGTTGACAGGGAAATGCTCCACGATGGGGATAAGGTCACAGTCGAGTTAAACGATGAAAACGGAAATACAATTAGGAAAACGGGTTGGACTAGGGAAATTTTAGAAGAGGTTTAAAACCATGAGGAAAAAAACACCGCCACAGTTCAAGGTCGTAAGACACGGAAAAGAATATCAGATAGTAAAGAAAGATAATTTAAAAAGAGCGCGGTTAATAGATAGCAAAACAACTTGTGAAAGAATATGCAAAATGTTAAATGGGGAATTTAAATTTGAAGGATAACAAAGGTTTAAACTCATGAAATTATTTATAAAAAGATTACGATTTTTATTGACTTCAACTTTCAAGCGCGTAAAATACGATTCAACAATTGACAAACCGGAGAAATAAAAATGACTATAACCGAAAATATTAAGAGTTTGAGAGAAGAGGTAAAAGTACATTTCAACCAGACGGTTCTTGACGAAATGGACGACGAGGATTTAATAATATACGCTTTAAACTTTCTGAGAAGTAACCTTGACGAAGAAATATTATCATAATTAAAAAGGGGAAATGAAATGGAAAATAACATCCACGAAGCAGTACAGACGTTAAAAGAAAAAGCGGAAAATAAATTTACCCACACAATTGCATCGAGAATCGTTTTAGGAGAAATGACCGATGACGAGCTTACAATTTATGCTTTAAAATATTTAGCGGAAAACATCCACGAGGAGGATTTCTAACATGAATTATAAAATCGTGAGTAACTTTTTATGGAAGTTGACAGGGTGCATAACCGGAATTTTATGGGCGGTTGCCATTATGCTGGGAGCATATGTCGCAGGACTTTAGGAAATTATAAAGGTTTAAACTCAACGGAGATTTGAAATGGGAAATTCAGAAATAGGAGTCAAGATTATAATCGAATTGGTGGATGAACAAGGATTCACCCCAGAGGAAAAAAACGCGATTATAAAAGGAATTCTAGAAACAATGGAGGAGGAAAAATGCCAGAAATAACTGCCAGTGAGATAGATAAAATAAGCTGTAAATGTTGCAAGGAAAATAAATTATATTGCACAGGATTCTTAATGGATGGTGGATTAGTCCTAAAATGCAGAGCGTGTTTAGCTGTATTTAACGAGCGTGTTAATAATCGGATAGAACGGGGGAAATTATGAACGAACCAGCGGAAACATTTTATACCATTGAAATTCCGTTCTCTTCAGGTGAGGCGAAGGAACTATTGGAGGGTGATTTATTCTCGTGGGTTTTTCATACAAAGGAAGACCCCAAGACTCTAATTCAGGTAAAAATTATAAACAGCGATTATACAGACGAGGGAGATTATTGATGAAAAAACAAACAAAAGCAGAATTAAAAACGGCAGAAAAAAAAGAGGCAAGATACAATAATGCGCTCAAACTAGCAGAATACTTAGCAAATAAAAATAAAGCTTCGGAGATTTTAGCGCGTTATTTCGTAAAAGAATGGGATGCAGAGGGCGGCGAAAAAATAATGAAAACCGACATACAACTTTTTAATAATCTTTTAGAAATCGAGGCGCAATAATGGATGCTAGAATCCCCGAAACCCCAGAGGAAAAAGCACAAAATTTAATAGACGAAGAACGGATGAAGTTAGCTCAACGATATGCGCGGATGCTTACTAAACAAGGTCGCGCAGAGGATGAATTAGCAATATATCTGGAATACGCGTGGGTTGAAACGCCCGAATATATGAGAGACGATCTCAGGCAACTGGAAAAATGGCGGGCAAAATCCACAATAATTTACGCAGAATTAAATGCTTGGATGCGTAACAAATACGGAAAAAGATAATATCAGTTTAAACTCAAATAGGAGATGTCATGTATACAGTTTACAAAATGAAAGATCTGGATAAGCTAGCTAAAAATTCAGTCGATAGAATATTCAAGAACGGATGTCTATCTTATCGCAATGAAAATTGGGAAATATCGGAATATGATTTTACGATAGACGTTCCAGTGGATATGCCAACTGACGAGTATTATCCGATGCTAAATATTACAGTAGTATTATCGCTGAAAAAAAACGTCACGATCAAAGGTAAAAAAGATCTAAAAGAAACCATAACTTTTGCAGAATACTTGTAAAATTAACCAGAACGAAAGGCTAAAAATGAGCTGGGATAATCAGATTAAAATAATGGAAATTTACAACTCGCTAAACCTCCACGATAAACTGGAGCTATTCCGTAGGATTCTGGAAAATGATGTGGTTGTGTTTAACAGAAGTGGTCGAGATATTTCATCGCCCGAAGATTCACGAATAGATCCACATAATTTGGCGATTAACGGAACTGCCATTCAAGTCGAAATCGGGGAGGACAACAATGGAAATACCTGACCTTGTTTGTTTGGAAGACGATAGAAGCTTCTTCTGTTTTCCGTGTGCGCTGGATAAAATAAAAAGCACCCGATCAGGTCTATTTAAAACAAAAGACGAGGAAACCGTCCCAGAAGACGGGAAAATAAGATTAACCCTCGTACATCGATCAGAACACCCCCGCTGTCAACTATGTAAATGCTTAATTTAATCCCACCTTCCTACAGGAGCCTCTCAGATCAATTCTGAGAGGCTTTTGCACTTCCCCATAGGCCACCGTATACCTCGCCAATAAAACACCTCTAAAACCACCAATAAAACGCCCGCTCAAGGATCAGGTGGCCTATTAGGGCTTCTAACATTTTCAGAACCTACAGAAGATTCCGCAGTTTTGAGTTTAAACCCATTATCTTTATAATATGCAGAAAAGTCAGATCTAGGTTTTTCACCCCACGTTTTGATGTCGCCACCGCTCATCTGACTTTGTTTTGGGGGCGGCACAGACTCAACTTTCTTATTCGTAACATCTGGATGATTCTTCAGATCTTCAGTCGGAATCATTGTGCCGAAATCCGCTGGGCCAGCTTCTTCATAATGAGCAACTGCCATAGCCCCCCAGATTACTTTTGCAATATGATCATCAACGCCTATTTTCTCACCAGTCCATTTCTCCATTTTCCACAACTGAAGATGTCTTTCAAGATGATTTAAAGTTGCATCAATAGGAATTCCAAGTCGCCAGTTTGAAGGGCCGTGAACTTCCGCACCTTGCGCCATAATTTGTGCCACCCGTCGCATGGCAAAAGGGGAAATTAAATCGTACCTTTCTTCATCCGCATCTTTAGATCTTGTAGCACCATTTCCAAAATCTCTCAGCTCATCACTCATCTCTTTTTCTCCTTTTTGATTTTTGATTTTAAACCTCCATATTTTCCACAGGACTCAGGGGCAGGACTCAGTAGCCATACAACCCTACTACACACTTTTACTTTAATTAATTTGTAGTACAAACTAATTTTTACTGTGACCTGAGTCCTACAGCCGTAAACCTATATAAATAAAGAATTAAGTCAGGACTCAGACTTAATTTTCTCTGAGTCCCTAGAGGCACCTCTGAGTCCTAGATTAGTGAAATTCTCCATCTCTTAAAATTTTCCCACCTTTGACCGCCGCCTCCATCCCATTTTCGGGACTCAGCGCAACTCATATATGGCTCTCATTTCATCACTCGTGAATATTTTATTTCGGATAAAACTGAGTGGTCGAACCTTCCAAATCTTGTCTCTTTTCACTTTTGTCACTCCATCTTTATCCAATTTAAACGTGATTTTTATCTGCTGTTGTGGAGTCAAATGATGCTGACATAGCTTCTTAATTTGTCGCTTTTCAGAGTCATTTAAACCCGCTGTAAGTCCATAACTTCCACCCGAAACATCGTCCTTTTCGACATCAAGATACGCTATAATTTCGTCTCTGGACATCAGTTCTTGTGGTGGAGATTTCATTAAATCTAAGAACATTTCTTCCACATCCGTCTGGGAAGTTCGTATCATTTCACGCCTAGATTCGTTATCGATAGGTCGTTTATGGGAGAATCCTGACAGGTCGCGGCGCATCAAATAGTGCCATAAACACGCTACTCCTACCCCAACATTCAGTCCATTTTCGTCGTAAAACCTCTCCTCAATAGAATCATCAGCACCCTCCATACCTCGATTGGTAGGCACACAACCATCAGTATTAGGCAGAGTCCTACCAACGAGAAGACCCGCTTCGTGGTCATCATCAGGTTTTTTAGCAGGTTCCAGCCACTCGTAGAGTCGTTCATAGTACTCCGGCCCCTTGGGTTTACCCGTGGTTTTAAAAACATTGATTCTCCGATCTTCAGCCTTCAGAACGAGCGCATCATTGTGATTGCTGTTGAGAAGGAAATTAGTATAGACTCGTTTTGTGACTTTTGCTCCATACTTAATGTTGATTTCGAGCGTGTTTTCCGTAAGATAAGACCTAACATTGTCTAATACTCCATAAGGTTTGTCGGCATCTTTGACCTCTTCGATGGCGCAGAAAAGGGTTTCGTTCATGAAATCTTGGAATTGACCTGCGCTGGAGTCACCGTTTAGGGTGGACATCTTCGTTTTACTACAGTTCCACGCTCCAAGTAATGAGTTCATCAGTTGTACAATCCACCCTCTGCCTGTGCCGTGATCCGTAGCAATTAGCAAGGGTGTAACATTACACCTGATGCCAGGAAATTGTAGATTGAACGCCATCCATGATATCAACCACTCCCGCTCGATCTCCTCTGGGATGATAAACTCCATGTGTCTGAAGAAGATACCCAGAAGATCGTCCTCGCACTCTTTCGATCCTTCACATGGATCAGGGAATTCGGGCATATGGAAACGATTAACTAGCTGTCGTCCATTACTTGTCTTCAGTATCCGTCCAGCGCCCGGATCGTAGACGAAAGCATTGGCCTTTTTCCGGTCAGGGGAGATCATCCATTGACTAGAAACGGAGACCATTTTCTCTACTGTACGGTCGGGTTGTTCGACGGTCGGCTTGGGCACATCGATGCTCATCCTGATTTCGGATGTGAAATTGATATGCTCCCTTAACTCGAACGGAATCTCGTGAGGTGTCCCTGCGAGGTCGTGTACTGAATTTCCATGCGCTATGTAGACGTACCTGTCAATAAATTCGGACATCGGATCTTCCTCCATCCTCGATTCATTGGCCCAGCGTCTAACCGTGGCGAACGTCAACGGGCGTTGCCCCACGTCTGGTTTTAATCCTTCCCATCGCCGTTCCAGAGCATCACGCCCTGAGTAACTCTCAGCTTTTGATGACCATTCGTCCCAGAGGTTTAAACCCATAACAGCTCCAGAGAACTGGTGATGCAACGCCATACCCACCTGTAGCCATCGGTCGTAATCATCTGGATTGACTGACTTCAGATCGTGTTGGATCTGGGAAGATGTGACGTTGAGTGGAGGTCGTAGGTTGTTGATATCTGCTGGAACTACCATCGTAGGTGTTGGATTATCCCTATCATCTACACCGCTGGTGCCGTCTTTTATCTTTTGCCAGCCTTCCGTTTCGATTTTAGCACTAGCTAGACTCTCAAAATGAGCAACGATGACCCGGGCATCGGCACAAGTCAAGAGGGGGAGATTAGCCCTCGCAACTATGCTGACGTCTGTCCCGGGCCATCTATACGGTTGATGGGTATCTGGGTGTTCCGCGAAAACGATGAACTGCTGACCGTCACCAAGAATCTCGACTGCATGGATATCTCCGAAGCGATCCTCATAGGTGGCAGATCTTATTTTCTTGAAAGGTGTTGCCGTGCGGTAAACTAATAAAGTCTTTGGAGCTTTTCCAATGCGGATCAGACCTCCGGGGAATTTTTCACTGACGAAGTTAACCATGCTCTGGGAAACCTCTGCATCCAGCACATCAATGTCAACGCCGGGATTGTCTCTTGCTAATACTCCTATACCCTCGAATCCGGCTGAAGCCCATTGCCCTAATTGGTTCAGGTCTGCGTTGAGCGTAGACCATCCTTTGACTCCAATCGGAGCTTTGGTGCCTCGCCTGATTGGTACTATCTTATACCCGTTGTTTATGAGTTGTGGGCCGTACTCTCTTAAATAATTCATAAGGAGGTCACCACAACGTGGGCATTTACTCGATGCACAAGAGTGTTATTCCACTTTACCTTGTTGTATTCCCCATCGGAGAGCTTAACGTAACTGAACTCAGGCGAACGCATCCTAAGGAACAGATCGTCTCGTCCTTCTAGCATAAACGTTTCGCCCGGTTTTAAGCTCCCATAACACGTTTCGTATTTCACAGGTATATCTTGTTTTATCTCCATTACTAAATCTCCTTCGTTTTTTCCAATTCGTCTTTTACCCAGTCATAAAATCTACGTCCTTGGTTTCTTACTTTCTTGAATGCTTTTACATCCTTAGAACGCCTCTCGTCTACGCCTTTTCTTTCACATATTGCCTTTGCGAACATATCGATCTGATGCCCTCTTCTCATTTGTATCATAATCCCGCATTCTTTCTAGTAGAGTTGCGAAAGATAGAAGTCTTATCGGTAAGTTCATCCAGAGATGGAAATTTATCGTCTGAATGTAATCGTACAGCCTTCTCCAATAGTTCCCCCTCGGTTTCTCTTTTATCCTCATCTGGAATACAACAGTCTACCGGGCAAACTTCTTGACAGGCTTCTTCACCATGAAACCCTACACATTCGGTACATAGATCTGGTTCTATTTCGTATATATCCTCACCCTCCGTGATTGCCGTGTTAGGGCACTCCGGTTCGCATACTCCACAGTTAATACATTCGTCTGTTATAAGTGTTGCCATCGTTATTATTCCTTTTTTGTTTAGTCATATTATTCATTTCAGCCTTCATAATTAGTGGGGCTGGCATCTGTTACCCTGCGCCCCGACAGGGTATAGATTAACCCCGATGCCAAGGGTTGGAACATTCGATTTTTAAGAAAATACGTATTTAATTTATTGAACTATCATATTTGAAAGATACGGCTCCACTACCAGTTAATAATTAGTGTTAATCCTAGCATACGCAGTCGCACCCACGGGTAGTAATTAGAGTCTTAATGCTGGTTAAGACTATACTGATATTCATTTCTTTTTAGTATATTCAGGTGGATACACAGTGTTCACGTTTCCACACTGGATCAATATTGTTGGCTTTGACACCGGAATGGTAATCATGCCGTCAAGTACGTTGGGCTTTTTAATAGGATGTGTCATTTCTAGAGGCTCTCCAATACAAATAATATTTCCATCCGCAACATATTAGTATTCCAGCGTCGAGAATTATAATTCCTTCTTGACCTGTTGTCAACCAGAAGTGAATCCACATAACCTGCATCACCATCCCCAGCAACACGCCGAAGCGGTGGTGCCATACGAAGATGACGCAGAAC
>Ga0308018_10000173_pt1 | contig 35036 bp, 31 predicted proteins | sample Neamet282_FD_203130 | JGI IMG/M metagenome (GOLD analysis project Ga0308018, IMG submission 203130) | Marine microbial communities from water near the shore, Antarctic Ocean - #282 | ecosystem: Environmental > Aquatic > Marine > Unclassified | place: Southern Ocean | collected 2014-10-01
GATTCTTCTGCAAATTTCATTGGAGGCACTACATGGCAATTACTCATGCTTAAAAACGGCCTTTCACGCCATTTTTCTTCACTTCCAGCAATAATATGAAGCATTTCTAGGGCATCAGTTACATGCTCTGCTTCTGTAAAGCTTGCGCCTAAATGCTTCTCAGTTCCCATTGCCACACAATAAACTGAGTTCTGATCCATCTCACGAGGACTAGCAATGTCTCTCAAAACACAAGTTCGTTGAAACATATGAATATGTTCACACTGATCGGCAATTCTAGCCATATCATATAAATCCTGACTTTCGGATTCTCGATATTCATTATTCTCTGGGTCGGCAATAAGAACTGCAGCTCCAGCAGTTGAGAAGTGAACTCTTGAGCCACTTAAATCTAAATCATGTTTTGGGGATTGTCCATGAAGAGTGAGATTTCGCTGTGAAAGGTTCATGGCTTTTTCAACCACTTCTTTTGGCATTCTTAATCTACCATCATCTCCAAGAATAGCACCAAAAGCAACGCAAGTTTCAATACAGTGGGGAGTGGCATCACCAAATCCAATTTCTTCTAGAATTCGAAAAATATTAGCTTTAATGTCAATAACTTGTTTGTCACTAAGGGGTTTATATCTTCCACCAATCTCACCCGGTAAAACGGGCTTTTTTTCCTCTGCTAGTGGTGCACTTCTTAGTGCAATTCTTGCCTCTCTTCCACCTGATTTTCTTCTAGTCATAAGTGTGATTTGGGTTGAACTATTAATCACATTTTGATACTAAATCAAAGCACTGTCAATTATTTTTTTATTACGAGGTTAAAGCCCCTATATGAAGGCAAATTTATAACTATTAATCAGACATCTTTACCACTTTCAAAGTGAAATTGTGCGCCTTTTCTAATTCCAGAAGGCCACCTAGAAGTGATTGTTTTAAGTTGAGTATAGAATCGAACACCTTCCATACCGTGAATTGAAGAGCCTCCAAAAAGTGATCTTTTCCAACCACCAAAACTATGCATCGCAACAGGAACAGGTATTGGAATATTAACTCCAACCATGCCTACTTGAACATGTGATGTAAAGTGGCGCGCGGTATCACCATCCCTTGTAAAAATAGCCGTTCCATTTCCATACTCATGATCATTAACTAGCGCCAAGGCTTCGTCATATGTTGAAACTCTAACAACAGAGAGAACAGGGCCAAAAATTTCATCAGTATAGATTGACATGTCTGAAGTTACATTATCAAAAAGACACCCACCAATAAAGAAGCCTTCTTTCTCAGTTTCAGATCTGCCATCAACTTTTAACTCAGCACCTTGCTTAATACCAGACTCAATATAAGAGACAATTTTTTCTTGACTAGCTTTAGAGATTACCGGACCCATTTCGACTTCAGGATCATTATAAGAGCCAATTTTTAAAGAGTTTATTTTTGGTATTAGTGATTCTATTAATTGATCAGCAGTTTCATCACCAACTGCTACAACAACTGAAATCGCCATACAACGCTCTCCTGCCGAGCCAAATGCTGCACCAATAATAGCATCACTACTTTGTTCTAGATCAGCATCAGGCATAACAATCATGTGATTTTTTGCGCCACATAGAGCTTGAACTCGTTTGTTATTATTAGAGCCCTCATGATATATGTATTCACCAACATTAGTTGAGCCTACAAAACTTACAGCTCGTACTAATGGATTTTTCAGTATCTCATCTACTGCTTCTTTATCTCCAACAATAGTATTTAAAACACCATTTGGGAGGCCAGCCTCATGCATAAGTTCTGTTAACCTTAATCCACATGATGGCACCTTCTCAGAAAGTTTTAAAACAAACGTGTTTCCACAAGCAATTGCAACAGGGTACATCCACATTGGAACCATTGCAGGAAAATTAAAAGGAACTACTCCAGCACAAACGCCCATAGGCTGTCGTAAATTATGACTATCAATTCCACTTGATACATCGGCACTAAAGTCAGATTTGAGATGATTGTTAATTGCCGTGCAATATTCAACAACTTCCATTCCTCTTCCAACTTCTCCCTTAGCATCTGAAAAAGTTTTGCCATGCTCCTGTGAAATAAGCTCAGCCAATTCATCCATATGCTTAATAATTAACTCACGATACTTGAACATAATTTGAGCGCGTTTAGAGGGAGGAACCTGACTCCATCCTTTGAACGCAGCATTAGAAATTTCAATTGCTTTTTTAGTATCTTCCGAACTGGCACCTTCAATTTGTCTAATGATATTGCCTGAAGCAGGATTATAAATATCAAAAATATGCCCTGAAGTTCCTGAAACTTTCTCACCATTGATGATGTGCTTTAATTGATTTATAGACATAATATAAAGTTATAGAATTATTTGAGATTAATATACCAAGAACTAAATTTTAATTTTTGTTAATTACAAGACTGGAATATCTTTTATGATGGCTTGGTTCTAACCCGCGCTATATAGTTGATATTATAACATATGTTCTATTTTTTAACATAATAGAAAAGATATATATCACTTCATGTATACTCAAAATATTGAAGTTCTAAAAATCCTTCAATATTGGGGTCAATCGTGACTTCAAAAAAACTCAAAGAAAGGAGATAAAAGATTATGTTGAAAATAAATAAATATGCTTCACGTCTATTTCTTGCAGTATTTGTTCTTTTTGGAACAACTGTTGGAACTACGACAGCTATGGCTGACGGAGAGAAGTTTGTTCTAGTAAGTCATGCACCAGATTCTGATTCATGGTGGAATACAATTAAAAATGCTATTGAAGTAGCTGGTGAACAAATGGGAGTTACAGTAGATTACCGTAACCCTACTACTGGTGATCTAGCAGATATGGCACGTATTGTTGAGCAGGCTGCAGCAAGTAATCCTGATGGCATTATTGTTACAATTGCTGATTATGATGTTCTAAAAGGACCAATTACTAGTGCAATCGCAAAAGGAATTCCAGTTGTTACAATTAACTCTGGAACTCGTGAGCAATCTGAAATGCTAGGAGCATTAGCGCACATTGGCCAGCCTGAGTATGATGCTGGTTTTGGTGCAGGTAAAAGAGCTAAAGCTGCTGGAGTAACTAAGTTTTTATGTGTTAATCACTTTTTTACAAACCCAGTTTCAGTTGATCGTTGCCAGGGCTATGCAGATGCGCTTGGTGTAGATTTAGGTAATCAAATGATCGACTCTGGACAAGATCCAACAGAGATAAAAAATAAAGTTATGGCTCACCTTAGGTCTAATCCTGATACAGATGCCATCCTTACTTTAGGTCCAACTTCAGCTCATCCAACGCTTTCAGCTTTAGATGATATGGGTCGTTCGGGCGATATCTATTTTGGAACTTTTGATCTTTCAAGTGAAATTGCTGCTGCAGTTAAAGCAGATGTTATTTCTTTCGCTATTGATCAACAGCCGTACTTACAAGGATATCTTCCAGTTGTATTGTTGACTAACTTGTCAAGATATGGCGTATGGCCTTCTGGTGCAATTAACTCTGGCCCTGGATTTATCACTAAGAGCAATATTAGCTTAGTTGAAAAATATGCAGGTGTTTACCGTTAATAGCTAGTTTAGTTTTAACGTGCTACCCACCATTGTCTTAAATTGGTGGGTAGCATTTTTTTTATCTTTATCAGGTTTGAAATTCAAATTGAACTATTTTAGATAAACCAATAGGATCTAATAATGTCTACAATTGAAAAAAAAATTTCATTAATTCGTTCTAAATTTAGTGTCGCATTACTTCGTCCTGACTTAGGTGCAATTGTTGGCGTTGTATTAGTTTTTCTATTCTTTTTTTTAGTGGCACGAGATACTGGGATGTTTTCATTAGAAGGCTCTATGAATTGGGGAATAGTATCTTCGCAATTTATTATTATTGCAGTTGGTGCCTGCCTTCTCATGATTGCTGGAGAGTTCGATCTTTCAGTAGGATCAATGATAGGCTTTGCCGGAATAATTATTGCTGTTACCTCAGTGGTATGGGGTTGGCCAGTTTGGCTTAGTATTATTTCAGCCTTTGTTGTTTCAATGGCTATAGGTGCATTAATTGGCTACATTACAGTCAAAACAAATTTACCATCTTTTATTGTTAGTCTTGCTTTTTTATATATCTTGCGAGGAATGACAATCTTTATTGCAATTATAAGTACTAAAAAAACTATTATTGGCGGAGTTACAGAAGTCGCTGAAAATGACTGGTTAGCGCCATTTTTTGGTGGAAAAATATTCACAGGAGCATTCGATTGGCTTGCTGAGCAAGGCATAATTCAAACTTTTGTAGCTGGAACAAAAGCTGGTCAACCAGTTGTTTCTGGAATACCAATGATGATGGTGTGGGCTATAGGGTTAATTATTTTTGCGCATCTTTTGTTAACAAAAACTCGTTTTGGTAACTGGATTTATGCTGCTGGTGGTGATGCACAGGCTGCAAGGCATATTGGGGTCCCAGTCAACAGAGTTAAGATACTCATGTTTGTCTTTACTGCGTTTTGTGCAACCGTATTTGCTACTACTCAAGTTATTGAATTTGGCTCAGCCTCTGCGGACAGAGGTATTTTGAAAGAATTTGAAGCAATAATTTCGGTAGTTATAGGAGGCGCTTTATTAACGGGTGGCTATGGGTCAGTTATTGGAGCAGCTCTAGGAGCCGTAATATTTGGAGTTGTTCAACAAGGCTTATTTTTTATTGGAGTAGAGAGTTCTTTATTTAGAGTGTTCTTAGGAGTTCTTCTATTATTAGCGGTGATCCTTAATACACATGTTCGTAAGTTAATTACTGGGGCAAAATAATGAGTGATTTACCATTGATGGAGCTTAAAGATATCCATAAGAGTTTTGGAAATGTAGATGCTCTTAAAGGCGTTTCTATTTCTATTAATGCTGGCGAGTGCCATTGTCTACTTGGAGATAATGGTGCTGGAAAATCCACATTTATTAAAATTATGTCTGGAGTCCATCAGCCAACAAGTGGGCAGATCAATATTAACGGAAAAGAGACTGAAATTAATAACCCTCGTGATGCAATTGATGCTGGCATTGCAACGGTTTATCAAGACTTGGCTTTAATTCCATTAATGTCAGTTTCTCGAAATTTTTGGCTTGGCAGAGAATTGACAAAAAAAGTTGGCCCAATTACTGTTATGGATTTTGAGAAATGCAACTCAATATTGATGACTGAAATGGACAAAATCGGAATTCAATTGCGTGACCCTACTCAATCAATTGGAACTCTTTCTGGTGGTGAAAGGCAAACTGTTGCCATTGCGCGAGCAGTATTTTTTGGCGCGAAAATATTAATACTTGATGAGCCTACCTCTGCCCTGGGAGTTTATCAAACCTCAAATGTATTAAAAACTATTGAAAGGGTTCGAGAAAAAGGTGTTGCGGTAGTGTTTATTTCTCATAATGTTTCCCATGCTTTGGCAGTGGGGGATAAGTTTACAGTTTTATCTCGAGGAGAGACTCTAGGTACAGCTAAATCAGGTGAAATTGATTTCCAAGAATTACAAGCCATGATGTCTGGTCATAAAGAATTATCAGAATTAAAAAAATAGGGATTAATTATGAAAATATGTCTAATCGGCGCAGGCCGTATAGGAGCCGTCCATGCTATTGCGATAGCAAGTGATGAAAATGCTAAGCTTCACTCTGTTGTAGATTTTCACCAAGAGGCTGCTGAAAAGCTTGCAAAGAAATACAATACTATTACTCTTTCAATTGATGAGGCATTTGAAAATAATGAAATAGATGCTTTTATTATTGCTAGCAGTACTTCTACCCATGCAGATCTTATAGAAAAATGCGCGAAAGTTGGTAAGCCTGTTTTTTGTGAAAAACCTATAGATTTAAGTCTTGATAGAGCATTGGCGTGCGCTAAAGCTGTTGAAGAAAGTGGTATTGTATGTATGTTAGGATTTAATAGACGTTTTGATCCTCATATGGCTAGTTTAAAAAATAAAGTTGATGCAAATGCAATTGGTTTAATTCAGTCTTTAATAATAACTTCTCATGACCCTGAGCCACCTTCAATGGACTATATCGCAGGGTCCGGTGGTTTATTTCACGATATGATGATCCATGATTTTGATATGGCGTGTTGGATTCTTAATGACACTCCAAGAAGTATCTATGTTTCAGCTAATGCTGCAAATGATGATATTGCTAAGCAGGGAGATGTTGATACAGCAAGTGTAATAATGAATATGAATAAGGGAGCAATAGTTACTATTATTAATGGTCGACAAGCCTCCTTTGGTTATGATCAGAGAATTGAAGCTTTTGGTGAGACAGGCATGCTTCAAGTAAAAAATGTCCTTGAAGACAGTGTTATTTTAAGTAACTCATCTGGAATTAAGCAGACCAAAAACCAACACTTTTTTTTAGAGAGATATGGAAAAGCGTTCCACAATGAACTAGTGCATTTTATGGAATCATTTCACTCTGGTACTCAGCCTAGTGTTAATATTTCTGATGGAGTTCTTGCATTAAAAATTGCTGAAGCTGCTAAAGAGTCACTCCAAAGTGGCAACTCAATTAATTTATAGATTTTAAATAGAATGCCTCCACAAGATATTAATGATTTAAATAGCTTGCTTCAAGAAAGCTATCCAAGATTAAGCAAAAAAATGAAGTTGATTGCTTTCTATGTAATTGATCAGCCACAAAACCTTGCAATAAATACCTTGGCGGTTATTGCTTCAGAAATTGGAGTGTACCCTTCAACGCTAGTCCGCTTTGCAAAACACTTTGGTTTTAGTGGTTTTGCTGAACTACAAGATCTATTTAAGGTCAAAATTTCACAATCTCCTATTAACTATCGACAACGCATCACGGACGTGAAAAAAGTTACTGAAACAAATGTTTCTACAAATAGTTCAAATATCTTTAAAGAAATTACGAGTCGCAATATTGTTGCTACAGAATTACTTTCTGAGCAAATAGATGTTCAGTTAATTGAAGAAACAGTGAAAGCATTGTGTGATGCTAAAGAAGTAATTTTGTGCGGTACAAATAGAGCCCAACCTGTAGCAAATTACTTTTATTACATGTTAAACAATCTCGGTATTCGATGTCGTATTGCTAATGATGTAAATGAAGTGGAGAACCTTTCAAATTGGCTTGATGACAAAACAGTATTCATTGCAATTACTTATAATCCTTACAATACGATGACAACAGAAGCGGTTAAAGAGGCAAAAAATTCAAAAGCAAAGGTAATTTTGCTGACCGATACAGAGTTGAATCCTATTGCTCATTTAGCAGATTTTTTATTTAGCATTCATGAGGCAGAAATTCATACTTTTAGGTCTTTAGGAGCCACAATGTGTCTCGTTCAGGCTATATGTATATCAATTGGCTATCATCAACAAGGAAATTAAATATGTCACTTTTATCTCGCCCTAAAATAAGTTCAAATGGTTGTTATCAAGATATTTCTCCAAAATCAGCAAATTGGGATTTTGTTGGATTTAAAGCGTATGAACTGGAGCCCGAACAAACTTTAAATTTAACAGAAATTGATAATGAATTATGCCTTGTAATTTTATCGGGCAAGGCTGATATAACAGTTAAAGATGTTACTTTTTATAATATTGGCAATAGAATGAGTGTCTTCGAAGATCTTAAGCCACATGCATTATATGTTCCTAATAACAATAAAGTAACTATTAAAGCAATAACTAAGCTAGAGCTTGCAATTGCAATGGCACCTGGTTTTGGTAATTATCCTGTAAGACATATAAAGCCTGAAGATATGACTAATGAGGTTCGAGGGGAAGGAAGTAACACAAGGTCTATTTGTAATATCTTGCCAGAACAAGATGAGGCTGACAGCCTTTTGGTTGTCGAAGTTAAAACTCCTGCTGGTAATTGGTCAAGCTACCCGCCTCACAAGCATGACTCAGATAATATTCCAGTTGAGACTTATTTAGAGGAAACCTATTATCATCGAATTAACCCATCACAGGGTTTCGTTTTCCAGCGTGTCTATACGGATGACTTATCTATTGATGAAACTATGGCGGTTGAAGATAAATGTGTTGTATTAGTTCCGTGTGGTTATCATCCTGTTGGTGTACCTTATGGTTATGACTCTTATTATTTAAATGTAATGGCGGGTCCAAAACGTCAATGGATTTTTAAAAACCACCCCGATCATCAATGGATGCTAGATAAATAATGAAGGCACTTGATGTTATTTGCCTAGGGCGCGCTGCAGTAGATTTATACGGACAACAAATTGGTTCTTCGCTTGAAAATATGGGTAGTTTTGCAAAATATCTTGGCGGCTCATCTGCGAATATTGCCTATGGTTCTTCCAAGCTTGGACTAAAGTCTGCAATGATCTGCAGAGTTGGTGATGAGCACATGGGGCGATTTGTGCGGAATGAATTAGCAAGTGTTGGTGTTGATGTGTCGCATGTTGTCACAGATAAAAATCGATTAACAGCTTTAGTTGTTCTAGGAATACAAAATAAAGATACTTTCCCACTTATTTTTTATCGAAACGACTGCGCCGACATGGCTATTGATACAAAAGACTTTTCAGCTAAATTCATTGCAAGCAGTAAAGCGCTTCTAATTACAGGAACACATTTTTCTTCAGATAAAACATATAACACAAGTATGAAGGCTATTGAGTATGCTAAAGCAGGCGACACTCAGGTAATTGTAGACATCGATTATCGGCCTGTTTTATGGGGCTTAACAGGACTGGGTGATGGTGAATCTCGCTTTATCGCAAGTGCTGATGTAAGTAAGCATATTCAAACCATACTGCCTTATTGTGACGTAATTGTAGGTACTGAAGAGGAGATACATATTGCTGGTGGGAGTGAAGAAACAGTTACTGCTTTAAAGAAAATTCGTAAGGTAAGTGATGCTATTATTGTTTTAAAACTTGGGCCATTGGGGTGTACAGTAATTAGCAGTGATATTCCAAATAGTTCGAGTGAATTTGAAGTTATAAAAGGCAATAAAGTAGATATATTAAATGTTCTTGGTGCTGGCGATGCATTCATGTCTGGATTTTTGCGTGGTTATTTGAGAAATGAAAGTCTTGAGAAGAGTGCCAATTATGCAAATGCATCTGGAGCTCTAGTGGTCTCTAGGCACGGTTGTGCTCCAGCTATTCCAGGGGAGAAAGAGCTTTTTTACTATCTAGAAAATGCACATAATATAATAGATCCAAGCCAAGATAAACAGCTTAATCACCTTCACAGAATTAGCTCAAGAAGTATTATTCGATCTGAGATTTTTGGTTTCGCTTTTGATCATCGTAAGCAGCTTTATGACCTAGCAATTGATTGCGGAGAGAGTCTTGATCGTATAGTTAAGTTAAAAAAACTATTTTTGAATTCTATTGAACAGACTATTAAGACAAGTAATATTGATGAGAATAATGTTGGTGTATTAATAGACGACACTTATGGTGAAGATGCTCTTCACTCTCTTGCTGAAAAATCATGGTGGATTGGAAGGCCTGTGGAGCTTCCAGGCTCTTGTCCTTTAGAGTTTGAGGGCGATGGATCAATTGGATCAAAACTCCAGTCATGGCCACTTACGCATGTTGTAAAGTGCCTATTGTTTTATCATATAAATGATCCTATTGAATTGAGGCTGAAGCAGGAATCGAAAATCATAGAGCTCAATTCTGCTTGTATCCAAAGTGGACATCAATTATTGTTAGAAGTAATTTTGCCAAAGGATTCTGAAAAGGATGATTCAGCCATACCACAAATACTTAAAAGGTTTTATAGTCTTGGTATTAAGCCAGACTGGTGGAAATTGCCAGCACTTAAAGATAAATCTTGGGAGCAAGTGAGTGATGTTATATTACAAAATGATACTCACTGTGAAGGTGTGTTACTATTAGGCCAATCAGCATCTATGGAAGCTGTAAAGCGTTCTTTTGAAGATGCCTCAAAACATAATATTTGTAAAGGGTTTACTGTTGGTAGAACAATTTTTTATGAACCAGCAAAACAATGGATGCAAAAAAAGATAAGTGACCAAGACTTGGTTGATTTAGTGTCCAATAATTACGTAGAACTAATTAAATCGTGGAAAAAATTTAGAGAGGAATAAAGAATATGAAAACAATCAGACTCACAATGTCACAAGCTATCGTTAAATATTTATCAGCGCAATATATAGAGATTGATAATGAAACACAACCATTATTTGCTGGAGTTTTTGCTATTTTTGGACATGGTAATGTTGCTGGAATGGGCCAAGCATTATCAGAGTGTGAAGAGTGGCTTCCTACATTTCGCGGCCATAGTGAGCAAGGAATGGTTCATTCAGCCATTGCTTATGCAAAGGCTAATAATAGACAAAGAATGATGGCTTGTACAAGTTCAATTGGACCTGGCGCAACTAATATGATTACATCTGCAGCATTAGCCCATGTAAATAGACTCCCAGTTTTACTATTGCCTGGTGATTATTTTGCCAGCCGAACTCCAGATCCTGTTCTTCAACAATTAGAAGATTTCTCAGATCCTACAGTCAGTGTTAATGATTGCTTCAGGCCAGTTAGTCGTTATTTTGATCGAATTATGAGACCTGAACAAATAATTAATAGTTTACCTGTCGCAATTCAAACACTACTAGATCCAGAAAATTGTGGTCCAGTAACTTTATCTTTGCCTCAAGATGTACAGGCAGAAGCATTCGATTATCCTGAAGAATTCTTTACTCAAAAAACTCACTCAATTCGCCAGATTAAACTTGATGATGCTGAATTAGATCGTGCAATAGAAGAGCTATTAAAATCAAAAAGACCTTTAATAATTGCAGGTGGAGGGGTTCATTATGCTAAGGCTTGTGAGGACTTACAACATTTTGCTAAACAGCATCAAATTCCTGTTGCAGAGACATCTGCTGGAAAGGGTGCCTTGGCTTGGGATCACTCTAGCTATGTTGGTGCTATTGGGGTTACAGGCTCCAATGCAGCAAATAATATGGCAAAACAGGCGGATTTAGTTTTAGCAATTGGCACACGCTTAAATGATTTTAATTCTGGATCCAGAGCATTATTTTCAAGCGCAACTATAGTGCAGTTAAATGTAGCCCGTTTTGATGCAATAAAACATAATGCATTGTCATTATGGGGAGATGCAAAGCTTGGAATTCAACAATTAGATACGAAATTATCTAATTGGAAAGTGAGCAAAGAATGGAAGGACTTAGCGCACGAAGAAAGTAGTAAGTGGAATAACTATTATGATGAAATAACTTCAATAAAGAATACATCTAAATCTATAGATTTATTACCAACTGACGCCCAAGTTTTGGGAGAGTTGAAGAGAAATGGAAAAGCTAATGATATAGTTGTTTGTGCTGCAGGAAGTCTTCCTGGAGAGCTTCACAAGCTTTGGAGGACTGAGCAAATTGGCGGCTACCATGCTGAGTATGGATTTTCTTGTATGGGCTATGAAATAGCTGGTGGACTGGGTGTAAAAATGGCTGAACCTGAGCGAGAAGTAATTGTTCTTGTTGGAGATGGCTCATATTTAATGCTTAATTCAGAATTAGCAACAAGCGTAATGTTAGGGCAAAAAATAATTGTAGTTGTATTGGATAATCGAGGATTCTCTTGTATTAATCGACTGCAAAATGCAACTGGTAACCGTTCATTTAATAATTTATTGAAGGATTGTGAAAGTATTGATGATGGGCATCCAAATGTCAATTTTGCTCTTCATGCACAGTCATTAGGAGCTAACTCTGAACATATTGAAAGTATTAATGAATTGGCTTCCGCCTTAAAGCGTGCCCGTTTATCTTCAAAATCTTACCTTATTAGCTTAGTGACTGACTCTCATAAAATAAGCCCAGAAGGTGGATGTTGGTGGGAGGTTGCGGTTCCTGAGGTTTCATCAAATAAAAATGGTGATGAAGTTTATATCTCTTATAAGAAAGGGAAAAAACAACAGCCTTATTAGATATGAATAAAGAAGCTTTAAAATCAAATAATAGTCAAGTTTTTTTTAGTGCGTCTGATATAAATTATGACGACCTAAAGAAAGCCTGTTCTCAAAAAACTCTTAAAAAGGATTACCCATTATCCGAATCAGTTATAAATAATGTGGTTGTTTATGATGCAAAAAACTTCACTTCATTTATTGGTAATAAAGAAAAAGAAAAAGAACTAAAAACTGAGTTGTTTCATTCCTTAGAAAGTGGCCCAGGGGTTTTTGTTATTCGCAATCTTTATGAACATGAGGTTCTAGATCAGAGTAATAGGATTTTTGAGAAAATTACTCAAAAAGAGATTGGAACTAGCAATGACCATTTCGCTTCTGGAACAAATACAAGGATATGGAATAGTTTTCAAAAAGTTGCGTTGGAGGATCCTGATGCATTTATTAGCTACTATTCAAATAATATTTTAAAGTTAGTTGCTGAGTCCTGGTGTGGGCCAAATTCTCAAATGACTGCGCAAGTTAATATTGTAAGACCTGGCGGTGAAATGCAAAAACCTCACCGTGATTATCATTTAGGGTTTCAAGAAAATAAAGTTGCTGAGCTGTTTCCTATTTCAGCTCATCGCCTTTCAAACTACTTAACTCTGCAAGGTGGGGTCGCGCACACCGATATGCCTTTAGAAACTGGGCCCACGATTGTTTTGCCTTATTCGCACCACTATGATCTAGGTTACCTTGCCTGGAGAGACAATGCATGTACTGAATTTTTTAATGCAAATGCAGTTCAAAATCAAATGAATAAAGGTGATGGTATTTTTTTTAATCCCGCTTTATTGCACGGAGCCGGGTCTAACACTTCAAATGACTTTCATAGGATCGGCAATCTTTTACAAATTTCATCTCCTTTTGGTAAGACTATGGAGAGTATAAATTACATTAAAATTCTTAAGCGTATTTACCCATTCCTACTGGAGCATTCAATTAATAAAACTCTTTCAGAAAAACTAATTGAGAATGTCCTTATTTGTGCAGCAGATGGCTATGCATTTCCTACAAACCTTGACTATGATCAAAATTCAAATTCTAAGTTGCAGGGAATGAGTATGTTTGATCTAACCAAGCAATCACTTCTAGATTTAGTCAGTCTAGAGGACTTTAGTTTAAAGCTTTTAGAGCTTCAGCAATTTAGACTTGCTGGTTAAATAATATTAATAATAATTTGGAGAAGTAAGATGAGTGTAAAAATTGGTGTTAGCCCAATTTCATGGACTAATGATGATATGCCTGAATTGGGTAAAGATACTACAGTAGAGCATTGCTTGACAGAGGGAAAGCAAGCCGGTTATAGTGGATTTGAATTAGGAGGGAAGTGGCCTAAGGATTTGGCAATACTAAGACCATTGTTTGATAAATATAATATGGATGTCGTTTCAAGTTGGTTTTGTGGGGGATTATTAGCAGATAGTCTTGAGGATGAAATAGAAAGAATAACACCACATATGAATCTTCTTAAAGATATGGGTACGGAAGTGATTGTTTATTGTGAAATGGACTCTTGTGTTCATGGAGATATTAGTTCGCCACTCTCAAAACGCCCTGTTCTTGATGACGCACAATGGGAAGAGTGGACTGAAAAGTTGAGTCAGCTAGCTAAATATACTTTGTCACATGGAATGAAGCTTGCTTATCATCATCACATGGGAACAGTAGTTCAAATCGAAGAAGAAGTAGATAAGTTAATGGCCATGACTTCTCCTGATCTTGGTTTAGTATTTGATACTGGACATTTAATTTATGCTGGTGCTGACCCTTTAGATGTTTATAAAAAACATAGCGAAAGAGTTATGCATATTCACTGTAAAGATGTTCGAAGGGAAATATTAAATCACTCACTAGATACTGACTCAAGTTTTTTAAATTCCGTTTTGAGCGGTGTTTATACGGTCCCTGGAGATGGCGATTTTAATTTTCCTGAGCTATTTAAAATGGTGGGTGAAGCCAACTTTAGTGGATGGATAGTTGTAGAGGCTGAGCAAGATCCAGCTAAAGCGCACCCTTTAACCTATGTGACATTGGGGTATAAAAATATTAAAAGTTACTGTGAAAAATTTGGAATTCAAATAGAGGAAAGAGAATGAAAACTATTGGTGTAGGAGTTATTGGTACTGCTTTTATGGGTAAAGCCCATTCTATTGCTTATGCAGCAGCTGGGAGTGTTTTTGGTGATGGTTTAAGACCTAGTTTGGAGATGATTTGTGATTACAACTCTGAAAGGGCTGAAGTGATGCGAACTGAAATGGGATTCTCTCGTTGCACCTCTGATTGGATGGATGTTGTTAATGACCCTAAGGTCCAGTTGATTTCTGTCTGCGTTCCTAATTCGCTTCATAAAGAAATTTCAGTAGCTGCTCTCAAGCTTGGTAAGCATGTTTGGTGTGAAAAACCTATGTCAACTAATTTAGCAGACTCTGAAGCTATGCTCGCAGCAGCACAAGCTAGTAATGCACAAACTATCTTAGGCTATAACTATACTCAAAATCCTGCTGTTCAAAGTGCTAGAGAGCTTATTGAAGAAGGTGCTATAGGCCGAGTAATTGGATTTCATGGGATTTATGATGTTGATAATGAAGCTGATCCAGATAGACCGCATTCATGGCGTATGAATCGTGAAGCTTCTGGCTCTGGAGCAAATGCCGATGTTATGTGTCACTTAGTTAGTATGGCTCACTACATGACGGGTAGTTCAATAACTCGCTTAGTGGGAGATTACGATACAGTTCATAAAGAGCGCTCTGATTCAGAGAATCCAGGACAAACATTACCAGTTGATAATGATGATGTCTGCACTGCATTGGCCCACTTTGAGAGTGGAATCAAAGGGACATTGCGCGTCAGTCGAGTAGCATGGGGAAGAAAGTGTGGCTTAAGTTGGGAGATTCATGGTTCTCAAGGCATGATTTGCCATGACCAAGAACGTTTAAATGAAGTCAAGCTTTATACAAGAAGTGATGATCCAAGACAGGAAGGCTTTAAGACAATATTGAGTGGCCCGGCGCAACCACCATATGATGCTTTTCTACCCAACGCAGGACACAGTCTTGGTTTTATTGATGTAAAGGTTTGTGAGCTTAAACATTTACTTGACTCAATTGAAACGGGTCAGCCAGTATGGCCAAACTTTGCTGATGGTTTAAAAATTGAAAAAGTAATGGATGCAATAGATCGCTCTGCAATGAGTGGAAAGTGGCTAGATGTCTGAAACAAAACTATCAAATGATGCAGTATAAAGAAAATCGATTATATGATGCTTTGGTCGTGGGACGGGCTGGTCTTGATCTATACCCACAACCTGTAGGTAGTAAAACTCGTGATGCAGAATTATTTGCTAGTGATGTGGGTGGTTCTGGAGCGAATATTGCAATAGCTATGAAGCGAGTGGGCGGTAAAGTAGGTCTTATTTCTGCCTTGTCAGACGACCCAGTTGGTGAATTTGTTCGACAACGTCTTGAGTCTGAAGGTATTGATTTGCAGATGATGCAAACAACTTATGGTGATGAGCGGACCAGTTTAGCAATTGCTGAAGTGCGTCAAGAGGATTGTGAAGTAGTAATATATCGGAATAATCCTGCAGACCTTCAAATTGTCTGTAATGAAGATATAAAACTTGCAATTACTCAAAGCAACAATTTAATAATAACTGGTACCAGCTTAATTGAAGCTGATTCAAGAGAGCAAACTTTGAAAATGATGGTTCATGCGCAAAAAAATGATTGCAAAGTATGGCTAGATCTAGATTACAGGCCCTGGAACTGGCCTGATCAGAAAACTACCCGTTTTGTCTATCAAGAGGCAGCAGAATTAACAAATGTATTAGTTGGTAATGAGGAAGAATTTAAAATCCTACAAGAAGATATTAATATACAGATTAAAGAATGTGTCGCAAACAGTCAGTTAATGATTCTTAAGCGGGGTAAGAGTGGCTGTAGTCTTTTCTTTGGTAAAGATCGACTTGATGCTGGAATTTATAATTTACCCGCGCTTAAACCATATGGTTCTGGCGATGCCTTTCTAGGTAATGTGATAATAAATTATATGTCTTCTGGAGACTGGCAACTAGCTATTGAAGCTGGTAGTGCTGCTGCAGCTATAGTAGTATCAAAACAAGGCTGTGCTAGCGCTATGCCAAAAATGGAAGAAATTGAGCTATTACAAAAACAGACAATAATCAAACCAAAAACAATTTGGAGTTAAATATGCATATCCCACAACATGACAACAACAATAAGGCAATCATAGATTGTAATAATGAAGTAGTCCCTCTATGCTATTTCAATATCATTAAGCTAAGTGCTGGAGAATCATATACTTATCAATTAGCTGATTATGAGTCATGCATTGTTCCTGCAACTGGTAGTATTGATGTGCAGGTTCAAGGCCAAGTTTTTAAAGAAGTTGGTAAGCGACAACATATTTGGGAAGGGGATCCTGAAGGTGTTTATGTTCCTGTTGATTGTGAAGCAACATTAATTTGTATTAGTAATGAAGTGGAAGTATTTATCTCTGGAGCAAAGCATAATCAAACTCATGAAGCATTTGTTATAAGGCAAGACGATATTGACAAAGTTCAGTATGGCTCTGATGATACTAAAACACATCGTAAAATCAAGCATATTCTAGGTAAAGAGCCTGCAGGAAAAGTTGGTAAATTATTAGTTAGTGAGCTATTTACAGTAGGAGCAGGAGGTTGGTCAGGATTTCCACCCCATAAACATGAAGTAGATTTACTTCCTGATGAAAGTCGACACAATGAAGTTTATAATTTTCGCTTTAATCCACCTAATGGCTTTGGCGCTCAGTTTTTAACTCCAGATGGGCAGGACTTTGGCCCCGTCTTTCATATACGTGATGGTTCAACATTTGTCTTTGATAAAGGTTACCACCCCTGTGTAGCAGCACCTGGGTTTGAAATGTATTATTTTACTATTTTGGCTGGAGAAACTCAGCGGCCACTGCATATGAATTATCAGAAAGATTATGCCTATCAATTGGAAACTATTCCTGGGATGCAAGATATGCTTAACAAATTTAAATAAAAATGATTACTAATCTTAAAAATATACTTTTACCAGCTCAAAATAAAAACCATGCTGTTGCCTGCTTTAATGTATTTGGCTATGAAGATGCACGTGCGGTTGTTGATTCTGCAGAGGCTCGTAATGCCTCAGTCATTCTATCTATTAATCTAGATATGCGTCAATTTATGACAATGGAAGAAATTATTGGGATGTTGAGACCTATGGCTGAAAAATCCAAGGCACCTGTTTGTTTGCATCTTGATCATACCTATGAAGTTGATTCAGTTAAAGAAGCAATTGATGTGGGATTTACCTCTGTAATGTTTGATGGATCTCAATTGCCCATCTCTGAAAACATCTCTTTAATAAGAGATGTGGTTGAATATGCTCTCCCTAAAGGAGTTTCAGTTGAGGCTGAAGTTGGATCAGTCCCTTATGCAAGTGGACGTGATCACATTAAATCTGCATTAACTGAGGTAGCTGATGCTCTTATAATGGAGCAACAGGGACAGCCAGATGCGCTTGCAATTTCAATAGGAAATATACACCGCTTAGAAAGTGGAACTGTAGAAATAAATTTAGAGCGCTTTAATGAACTGGAGAAAGCCTTAAACTTACCATTAGTAATTCATGGGACAAGTGGTTTAGAAGATAAAGATATACAAATGCTGTCTTTGCGTCAAGTTGCTAAGTTCAATGTAGGCACTGTTCTCCGAAAGAGTTTTGGTAATTCACTTCGATCTACACTTGAGTCAGATCCTGAGCTCTTTGATAGAATAACTATGATGAAAAAAGTTATTCCAGATTTAAGAGCAACTGCAACTAAAGTAATTAAATTGCTTGGCCAGTAATAAAGTATTTTCCAAATATCTAAAGTTACTAAGATATTTTTTTTGCTAGTTTTTGGATAACTTTATGAGTCTCTTTCCAATCAATACATCCATCTGTAACTGATATTCCATATTCCATTTCATCTTGGTTATCTAATATTTTTTGTTTCCCAGAAAATAAATTGCTCTCTAGCATTAAGCCAAAAATTGATTTATTTCCAGCAGATATTTGACTAGTCACATCTTCAACTACTTTGCCCTGATTTCTGTAATCTTGATTTGAGTTGTCATGTGAGCAGTCAATCATAATCCTTGCGGCTAGGCCATTTTCTGTAAGAAGATTTTCGCATTCAATAATATCATCTTTATAATAATTAGGCTTAATGCCTCCCCTAAGAACAATGTGAGATGATTTATTTCCGATAGCCTTAAAAGTTGAAATCTTGCCTTCGTCATTAATGCCTAGAAAGCTTTGCGGTGATGAGCACGCTTTAATAGCATTGATTGCCATGTTGAGATTCCCATCAGTGCCATTCTTAAAGCCAACAGTCATAGAGAGTCCACTTGACATTTCACGATGAGTTTGAGATTCGGTTGTTCTTGCTCCAATTGCACACCAAGAAATAAGATCTCCTAAATATTGAGGAGTGATTGGATTAAGCGCTTCAGTTGCAGAGGGTATCCCTTCATCGGCTAGCCATGCTAAAAACTCTCTTCCTTGACGTAGGCCTTTTTCAACGTCAAGTGAATTATCCATATCTGGGTCACTAATTAATCCTTTCCAGCCAACCGTTGTTCTTGGTTTTTCAAAATAAACCCTCATAACTAAGTAGATTGATTTTTCAACTTCTTTTTGAAGAGATTGAAGTTTAAGAGCATATTCCTTTGCAGCTCCAATATCATGAATAGAGCAAGGACCGACAATTACCATCAGTCTTTCATCTTTTCCTGAAAAAATGTTATCCACAGTTTGTCTGCTAGTTAAAATGTTGTCTTTACCTTTGTCACTTACTGAAATAGTTTTCTTTAATTCAATAGGTGAGGTTATGACAGTTTCGCTTTCAATATTCTTATTGTGAATTCTGTTGTTCATTTAAATTGGCGTTTATTTATTGTTAAGCTTTGATTTAAGCATAAATCTATATTTTTTTTAAACAGATAGGAAGAATTAGGTTGTTTATATTTTTTTGAAGTAATTACGAAGACTAATTAAAATAATGAAAAATACATTGAAAAAAACTGCGTTAATTTTGGTGCTCTTTTTAGGAGGGTGCAGTTCAATTACTTTTATTTATAATCAGTTTGACAATCTTTTCCCTTGGTATCTTGAAAGTTATGTCGATCTTGATCGTGATCAAAAACAATACCTAGATGAGCTTTTAACTCCATTTTTTCAATGGCATAGAGTCGAAGAGATGCCTAAATATGCGCAAATCATCGGTAGCTTAGAGAGTGCTATAGATAATGAGATCGATATAGAAAGCATTGCCCTAATTACTGATAATGTTGAGGAATCTTGGTTTCGCCTGGAAGATCGAATGATTGTTTGGATAATCCCTCTTTCTAGAGAGTTGTCTGATGAACAAATTGCTAAATTTATTCAAGTATTAAGAACCAAAACAACTAAGAGTGAAAAAAAATTGTTACTGCGTAATGATCAGGTTTATCAAAGTGATAGTTACAAAAGCATTCGAAAGAACTTGAGACGTTTTATGGGCTCACTGACAAAAGATCAGCTTGATCTTGTGAAAATTACAAGTAAAGAAATGAAGAGGACTGATGGTGAGCGCATCCAGAGCCGAAAAGTATTCATAGAAAAGCTTAACTTAATTCTTCAGAAAGAACAAGGCTGGGAAGAAAGGCTTGAAAAGATAACACATAGTGATGAATTAGTTGCTGAGAATTACCAGTCTACATATGACTTCAATACTGTTTTAATTCAGCAACTATTAGTAGCAATATTAAATTCTAGAAATGACAAGCAGGACAAAAAGTTACGCACTCAACTTTCTAGGTATAAATCAGATATTAATAGTCTAAATAAATAAATATAGCTATTACCAGCGCCTTCTCATTCGGCCTTTAAAGATGGCAGATCCCCAGCTGAGAGTAATACCAATTAAAGCTGCACTTAACAGCCATATATATGGCAAGCTTGCATCTGAGCCAAAAATGATTGCCCTATATGCTGCGCCGATAGTGTCAAAAGGTACCGCAGTTCCAATGCGTTCAAGCCAATCAGGGGCAGCACTTACGGGAGCAACTGAGCCGCTGAGCACAGATTGATACTGTACTAAAGGTAGGATAATTAGTAGGGCTGAAAGTCCAATAATTTCGAAGACCCCAAGAAATAGCCAGGTTAAACAAACACAAACAAGCCATACACTAAGCCATGTCATCAAAAATACTTCCCATTGAAGTGTTGTTAATGTAACAACTGTTGCTAAAGCAAAGCTGGCAAATCCCATAGTCATAATTGGAACAATTGTTCGAACATAAGCCCGGTTAAGAAAAGCCATTTGACGGGTTCCAAGATATAAAAGAATCGCTCCCACCATTGAAGCCATCCAAGTTGTAAAGCTCATTACAAAAGGCGCAGGGAGTGAGGCTAAACTTTTTGCTTTAAACATTGTTTCTACATTTGTAGTTACCATCATGCCAGCATTAGAAGCTTGATTATTTAACTTTGAAGCACGAAGATTTGAAACAAAAGTGGAGAGCGCCATTTGAATCATAGAGGGAAGTTGGCTGGCCATTTGAGTTTCAGCAATCGTTAAATGCTGCGAGTTTAAAATGTCTATAGATAAAGTTTTGTTACTAAGAGCAAGCTGAGAAAAACTTTCAGGAAATGTAATCACTGAAGACACTTTTCCTTTTAAAAGAGAATCTCTTGCAGTTTCAGAATCTTTAAGGAGAGTCACCCTAAAAGGAAGGCTTTTGGAAATTCCTTTAATGGCTTTTGTAGAGACCAATGGGAATGGGCCAATATCTTCATTAACAATTCCTAGTTCAAAGGACGATAAAATTCGAGCAGGATCTGAGGGCGCTGTTAGATTAAATATTGAAAAAACCAACATGATTACTGTTGGCACAATAATGGCTGGTTTAAATAATTCGCTTCTACGAAAATCGGAATATGAGGAGGGCATTATGTTGAATTTAAAATAGAGCTAACAATACACAAATGCTCTTACTTAGTCAAACTGATTTTGTTGTCACTAAGTATCATTTCAGCTGCTTTTTCTGCAATCATCATTGTAGGTGCGTTAGTATTTCCTGAGACTAGCTCTGGCATAATTGAAGCATCAACAACTCTTAAACCTTGAACTCCATAAACTTTAAGGCGGTCATCAACCACACTGTTTTTATCATTACCCATCTTGCATGTTCCTACGGGGTGATAAATACTCTGGCTATTATTTTTTGCAGCTTCTAGTAAATCTTCATCAGAAACTAAGGAGCCTCCAGGAACAAACTCATCAAGAATATGTTGTTTTAGTGGGTTGGCATTTGCAATTTTTCTGGCAACTTTTATTGAATCAATTGCTATTTTTTGATCACTCGTTGTGGATAGATAATTTGGAATAATTTTAGGAAGATCTTCTGGATTTTTTGACCTTATAGTGACCTCACCTCTACTCTGAGGTCTAAGATTACAAATAGACATTGTAAATGCAGAAAAAGGATGAACCCCATCTCCTGGCTTATCTGCACTTAGTGGCTGCATATGAAATTGTATATTTGGCCTTGATCCATCTAAGGATGTATTAGTAAAAATGTAAACTTGGCTGGCACTGAGGGTTAATGGCCCTGTTCTAAAAAGTGCATATTGCATTCCAATTAAGGCTTTTTTCCACCAGGTATTTAGTTCGTCATTTAAGGTTCTAGTATTTGTTTTAAAAACCATCCTTACTTGTAAATGATCTTGAAGATTTTTACCAACTGCAGGGTTATTGTGAATAACCTTAACTCCAAGTTTTGTTAGATTTTTTTCATCTCCAATTCCTGATAGCTGTAATATTTGAGGCGAGCTAATTGCGCCAGCAGATAAAATTACTTCATGGTTAGCATAGATAGTTTTATCTGGTTGATCATTGCTTTGAATGCAGTCAACGCCTATTACCTTTTTATCAGAGAAGACAAGTTTACTAACCTGAGTATTTGTGATGATTGTTAAATTTTTTCTACTTCTGATTTTTCCATTTAGAAATGACCTGTAGGAGCTTTTTCGAAAGCCCTTAAATGAGGTTTGCTGAAAATATCCGACACCTTCCTGCTTTTCTCCATTGCAATCAGGATTGTAAGGTATGCCTATTTCTTCAGATGCTTTAATGAATAGATCAGCAATTTTTCTTCTAAGTCTGAGGTTGGACACTTTTAATTCGCCATCAACTCCATGGTATTTATTTTCTCCATTTTCTTGGCATTCGAACTTTTTAAAGTATGGAAGCACATCATCATAGCCCCAACCTTTATTACCTAAATCTTTCCAGTTATCATAGTCATGCCTATCACCACGAATATATAACAATCCATTTAGTGCACTAGAGCCACCAAGAACTTTACCTCTTGGCCAGTCTATTCTTCTATTGTTTAGTCCTTTATCTTTTTCAAGTTTATACATCCAATCAAACTTTGGATTATTCATGGTTTTAAAATAACCAACTGGGACATGAAGCCAAAGATTGTCATCCTTTCGGCCAGCTTCAATTAATAAAACACTATTATTAGGGTTGGCTGAAAGTCTATTGGCTAAGAGGCAGCCTGCTGAACCAGCACCTACAACAATGTAATCATATTTTTCATTCATTGGTAATTACTAGTAAATTATTAAAATTATAAGAAGAATTGATATGTCGTGTTGCTGGATAAATTATATAGCTTAATTTACTTCTTTTTTTTTAAAATGAATATAAACATATATATCAATTGATGTATACTCAGATTTGATTAAATACTTTAGGTGTGTTTTATACTTATTGCTAATCAAAGTAGTTTTTTATTTATTTAGATAAATTAGGAGATTTTATGTTTAAAAATAAAGTTGTACTTTTGACATCTATAGCATTGCTTACTGCAAGTTCAAGCGCTATGGCGGTCAATTTAAAAATTCAATCTGTATTGAACTCGACTGGAAGTGAAGTTGGGTATGTCAGAGATTTTGCTGAAGATGTTGCTGCCTTGACTGATGGTAGGGTAACAATGGAAGTTCTTCCAGGTGGTTCTGTTGTTCCTAATGCTGACCTTATCGATGCTGTAGACGCTGGTCTAATTGATGGCGGATTTGCATGGACTCACTACTGGTCTGGTAAGCACCCTGCAGCAATGCTATTTGGCTCACCAATCGCTGGAGCTGGCCTTGGTATTGATAATATCGCATGGCTTTCTTGGTTCCACAGTGCGGGTGGTAAAGAGTTATACGATCAACTATGGGACGAGATGGACCTAAATGTTGTTGGTTTGATGCTTCAACCGGTTGGTCCTGAAGCGCTGGGTTGGTTTAAAGAGCCAATCAATAGTATGGATGACTTCCGTAAATTAAGATTCCGTGCACCTCCAGGACTCCCAGGCCAAGTTTATAAAGATATTGGTGTTGCAGCTGTAGCTATGGGTGGTGGTGATATTCTGCCTGCACTTGAAAAAGGCGTAATTGACGCAGCAGAATGGTGTTGCCCAGAGCCAGACAGAGACTTTGGTTTCCAAAAAGTTCTTAAGTATTACTACTTACAAGGACTTCACCAGAACGTTGTGAATGCAGATATGTATATTAATGGCGATGTGTGGGATAAGATCTCTGATCGTGACCAACATGCTATTCATGTTGCTGCAAGAGCAGCAAGACTTGACTCTATGTCAAATCGTATCTATGCAAACGGTATTGCAATGGCAGACTTGCTAGAGCAGGGTGTTATTCTAATGGATACGCCTGAAGACTACTTCGTAGAGTTTATGGCTGCTGCGCAAGCACAACTTCAAAAGAATGCTGATGAAAATGCATTCTTTGCTGAAGTATGGGCATCACAGAGAGATTTTGCTGAAAAAGCTGTACCTTTCTGGTCAGGAGCTCAGTCTTCTAACGCTAAGTTAGGTTTAGCTTTTACGAAGACTTTAAAGTAAAGATTCATCGTTAGACTTGTAAGCTAAGTTGCCAACAGATTACTGTTGGCAACTTTTTTTTGTAAAAGTAAGACGGCTTAGCTGGTTCAGGCTATCCTTTTTCCTGAGCCAGCAAATGCCTTAATAAACTAGTTCTTATTTTTTAAACTCTTTAGTGTTGTTAGAATAGTTTAAGATTTTTTTTCATAAAATTATTAGGTACATATTATGTCGGAAGAGGAAGATATTGGACAATTAGATATTACTGATGAAATGATCGCAGAAGGTAGATCATATAACGGTGTGATGCCTGATGATATGCCAAAATTGATGGCAAAAATAATTCTCAGTATTGATCTCTTCAGTCTCAGAGTTGGTCAGTTAGCATGCTGGTTGACTGTTCCAGTATTCACTGCCATGTTTATTGAGGTTGTGGGAAGACACTTCTTTGGCTCTCCAACAATGTGGGCATACGATATTAGTAGAATGTTTGCAGGAGCTATGTTTATGCTTGGTGCTGGTTACGCACTTTCAAAGGGCATTCATATTAGAGCAGACTTTATGTATCGAAATTGGTCTGTTAAGACCCAAGCAACAATAGACTTAACTTTATATATATTATTTTATTTCCCTGGATTGATTGGCGCTTCATGGGCATGTTACAAATATGCTTATAAGTCTTGGTCGATAATGGAAAGAGGTATGGATACTTCCTGGATGCCTCTTTTGTACCCAATCAAGAGTGTTTTATTTATAGGCCTTGTGCTTCTAATAATTCAAGGCGTTTCCGAGACACTTAAGTGCGTGTATGCGGTAAGAAATAGGAGATGGCCATGACTCCAGAAGTGTTAGGCATATTATTAATTTTAACAATGCTATTTGCCATTTTTATTGGCTTCCCAATTTCATTTACACTAATTTCCTTAGGAGTTTTCTTTGGCTATTTAGGCTTTGGAGACCTTGTTTTTTACTTAATGACCTTCCAGTTTTCTGGAAGTATGCTTGAGCAGACCCTAGCAGCAATCCCACTATTTACCTTTATGGGAATTCTTATGGAGAAAGCCAACTTGATGGAAAGACTATTTTCATCAGTTCAGATGGCTCTTGCTAGAACTAAAGGCTCTTTATTTGTAGCCGTTCTTTTTGTTTCAGTAATCTTTGGAGCTGCAACAGGAATTGTAGGTGCATCAGTTACGATTTTAGGCATTATGTCAGCTAAGACGATGAATAGAGCTGGTTATGATGTTCAGTTGGCGGCAGGTACAATTACTGCTGGTGGCACTTTAGGCATCTTGATACCGCCAAGTATTATGTTAGTTGTTATGGGCCCTATTCTAAATGTTCCAGTAACGGATTTATTTGCTGCTGCAATTATGCCTGGTTTAATGTTGGCAGCCCTTTATACAGGCTATACGCTTATTAGATGTCACTTAAATCCATCATTGGGCCCAGTTGTTCCTGAAGATTTAATTCCTGACTCTATGAGAGAGGTGTGGATTGAGTTTTTTAAAGGCCTTGTTCCGCCTGTTCTTCTGGTTGGCTCTTCATTAGGAAGTATATTAGCTGGCCTAGCAACGCCTACAGAGGGTGCTGCAATGGGAGCAGTGGGCGCGATATTTTTAACACTTGCCTACCGAAAATTAAATTTTAAAGTTTTTCAAGAGGCTTTACTGAAGACTCTTGAAATTACAACGTTAATTATGATTTTAGTTTGTGCTTCAAACTTTTTTGGTTCAGTTTTTTCCCGACTGGGAACGCCAACGATGATTACTGAGGCATTGATGCTGCTTGATCTTCCACCAACAGCTATATTGCTGATAGTTATGGCCTTAATATTTTTATTAGCTTGGCCATTGGAGTGGGTGCCGATTGTACTAATTATTATTCCAATTGTTTTACCTCTGATTGAGCAATTAGGATTTAACTTAACTTGGTTTGGAATCCTTGTGGCTGTCAATCTTCAGACTGCTTGGCTTTCGCCGCCTGTTGCATTGTCTGCCTACTTTCTCAAGGGGGTGGCGCCAGACTGGGACTTATCAGACATCTATAAAGGCATGATGCAATTTATGGCTATTCAGGTTGTTGGATTAGCGTTAATTATTATATTCCCACAAATTGTTCTATGGCTGCCAACATACCTTTATGGGTAATTAGAGCTCTATAGAATTGTATGCACCTAAATTTTTGATACATAAAATGTTTATGTATCACGGACTTTTTCTTCTTCTTAGAACGTGTCGCCGAAAGTGCTGTTTTGGGTATTGACGTAGTCGATATCTCTCGTATGAACGAAGGATGTTCTTAGCTCAATAGTCTCGTTATGATAAGTTTGGCCGATTCTCTCTATTCGAAGAATGGGCGAATCCAACTTAACATTGAGAAGAGAGGATATTGTTTTATCTGCAGAAATTGCTTTTAGCTTCTCTGAGCAGTTTGTTATAAATATGTTGAATTTATTTTGATATAGGTTGTATATCGTATTAGTTCGGTTTGTAAAAATCTCTTCAGTTAGCATTGGAAACTTAGCTTGAGAGATGACTATTCTATCAACGATGTAATTTTTTTTGTTAATACCTAGCTTATTAAATATTTGATAAACATTACTCCCAGGTGGGATATTCAACGTCTCTGCTTCGTATTTAGTCGCTTTTTTTGTCTCAAAAGATATGAACTCTACATCTGGGTATGTTACGTCCTCAGTTCCGTTTAATGCAAAATGAAAATACGCAAAATGGAAAGTACTTTTATCATGCTGAAAGACAAAAGTTCCTAAACCTTGTTTCCGAATAAGAAAGCCTTCTTTTTCTAATGCTCCTACTGCTTTTCGAACTGTTCCAATTGAAACATTAAATAGCTCAACAAGTGTTTTTTCATTAGGAATTAGTTGTCCCGGCCTTAGCTCATCGCGGTAAAGACAATTAAATAGCTCGTTCCTTATTTGAAGCCACATAGGAGTCGTACTATCTCTATCTATGTCAAATTTGAGATCAGTAATACTCATATGATGTGTAAGTTGTTAAAAATGAGGTTTCAGGATAACCTTAGCAGAAGCCATTGTACCATTATGAAGGCTCTTAAAAGCTAAATCAGTTTCAGAGAGCGGCATTTCTTCTATCCAAGATAGGTCACCAAAATCACCATTTTCAATAGCTTTTAAGGCTGATCTAAAGTCCTCCATATTGTAAGTGTAACAGCCCACTAGCTTCACTTCTTGAAGTGTAATTTTTCGAATATCAATGTTACTAGTCCAGCTAAGAAGTCCTACATTAACCACAGTTCCTCCTGCTTTAACCGAAGCAATAGAAAGTGCATTTGTTTTTTCACTTCCAACGCAGTCTATCACGACATCGAATGTACTTTCTTTGACTGACTCTTTTAATGGGTTCATAGCAATTACGCCAACATGCTCCTTAACGCAAGGATGCCTAGCTATGTTTGTTTCGAGTACTTGCATTTTAACGCCATGGGATTTAAGTAAAAGAGCGGTCAAAAGTCCAATAGCACCGGCCCCAATAACTAAAACATGGCATTCGCTTATAGGTTTGAATGAGTTTTCTATGGCAAGATTTACAGCATGAACAACTGTTGCCGCAGGCTCAGTTAAGGCTACGTGGTTAGAATTCATTGAGCTAGGGGCATGAACAAGGCACTGATTTGGGATAGCCATATACTGAGCAAAAGCACCCTGCCTACTCATTCCAATCATATCTCTATCACTACAAAGGTTATCTCTACCTTGAAGGCAATACTCACATTTTCCGCAAGTAATTAAAGGATTACCTGTTACTTTTTGACCCTTATTGGCACCTTCAACAATTTCCCCGCAAAATTCATGACCTAGTATTAATCCAGGATTCCTTCTTGGGTCTTTACCATGATATGCATGCATATCAGAGCCACAAATTCCAACGGACTCAATTCGTAATAAAACATCATCATCACGATCAATTTGTGTTGGCTTGTATTCAGTATAAAAGGTCATTTCATTTGGCGCTGTGTATACTACCGCTTCCATTTTATGAATCATGCTGCTGAAAACCCTCCATCTAAAAATATTGTTTGGCCAGTGACATATGAGTTTGCATCACTACACAAGAAAACACTAATACCAAACATGTCTTTTTCTTCTCCATTACGATCCATCATTGTTTTTGCCGCTAAATTTTTTAATTTTTCAGGGTCTTGAAATAAGGATTCTGTTAGATTTGTTCTAAAAAATCCTGGAGCAATTGCATTGACCAATACGCCATTTTTTGAATAAGCCTGAGCTAGAGCTCGAGTAAGCTGCATAACCCCGCCTTTACTTGCACCATATGGAATGCTATTATCAAAGGCCCTAAGCGACTGAAGAGATGCGATATTTATAATTCGTCCCCAATTATTTTTAACCATTGATTCAGCAACAAGCTTGCTTAAGTAGAAAGGAGCAGTTAAGTTAATATCGATAGTCTTCTGCCACTCTTCGAGTGTTAACTCTTCAGCAGATGTTCTAAGATTTATTCCTGCAGCATTTACTAAAATATCTATTCTTCCAGACTCTTTAGTGATTTGAAAAACCATATTTTCAAGTTCAGCAGTTGATGTGACATCCGTTTGGATGAATGCTCCATTAGACCCTTGGTTTTTTATTTCCTGAAGAGTTTCATCTGCATTATTTCGACTACTTGCAATCCAAACAAATGCGCCTGCACGAGCAAGCGCAAGTGCCATCATTTTTCCCACCCCACTTGTACCACCCGTTATTAGTGCTACTTTATTTTCTAGTGAGAAATCTGATAAGTTCATTGAGCTATTCTAATACAGGAGCGCCTAGGTCAAACGTTTCATCTGGAAAATATTTACTTAGCCTAACGTCTGATGCCCTTGCGTGTCCTTCCATCCCTTCTAATCTTGAAATTCTGGAAGATGCTTGTGCAATTTGACGTGTAGATTCTCTGTCCATACGCTGCCAAGTTAAAACCTTTAAGAATTTATGAGCAGAAAGACCTCCAGAATAACGTCCAGCTGCCTTTGTTGGAAGTATATGGTTAGGACCAGAAGCCTTATCTCCAAAAGTAACTGTTGTTTCTTCACCTAAAAATAGAGACCCATAGCATGTTAAGTTTTCTAACCACCAATCAAGATCTTCACACTGGACTTCAAGATGCTCTGCTGCGTATTCGTCTGATATCTTTACAACTTCTTCACGAGATTCACATAACATAACTTCACCATAGTCTCTCCATGCGCAGAATGCTGCATCTTTAGCAGTTGGTGGAAGTTTTTCAATATACTCTGGCACCAATGCCATTACTTTTTCAGCTAATTCTTTAGATGTTGTAAACAGCCAGCCAGGCGATTCATGTCCATGTTCCATTTGACCCACAAGATCAATTGCCACAACATCAGCATCGGCATGCTCATCAGCAATCACTGCAACCTCTGACGGGCCAGCAAATACATCAATACCAACTTGTCCAAAGAGAGTTCTTTTGGCTTCAGCTACAAATTTATTTCCAGGACCAACAATAATGTCAGCTTTTTTTCCAGTAAATAACCCGTGAGCCATGCTTGCTATTGCTTGAACGCCACCTAAAGTCATAACATGATCAGCGCCAGCAGTCTTCATTGCATATAGAACATAAGGATGAATGCTTTTGCCTTGATAAGGGGTTGAGCATGCAATAATGCAGGGCACGCCAGCAGCTTTAGCCGTTGCAATACTCATATATGCAGAAGCAATGTGGGCGTAGCGTCCAGTTGGAACATAACAACCAGCAACATTTACTGGAAGTAGTTTTTGACCAGCCTCAACACCATTATTTTTTGTATGAAACTCTTCTATAGATTCACGCTGAGCTTTTGCAAACTCATAAACTTGCTGACATGCAAAATCTATATCATCTTTCACATTTTGTGGGACATCAGAGATTATGTTGTCAATTTCAGGCTCTGAGAGCAAAATTTCACCAGACCATCCGTCTAGCTTTTGTGCATAGTCTCTAACTGCTTGTTCTCCATCTTTGTCAATATTAGCAAGCATATCATGCACTACTTTTTGTGCTTCTAATACATTTGATGCTGCTGATTTATCAGCTTTTTTTAAATAAATCATATTATTCTCTTTTATTAATAGTTAGGCACTTTCATATAAACGCGTTAATACAAACTCTTGATGGCCTAATATTTCTGCAGCAGTCATTCTTCCGTTTGAAGTGTGAATAAGACTCTCAAGAAGCATATCACCAGCCTGATCCATATTGATATCACGCTTTAATAAACCAGTTACATCAACATCCACATGCTCTGACATTGTTCTAACTGTTCTTGGATTTGCACAAACTTTAATAACAGGGAGAATTGGATTACCAATAATATTTCCTTGCCCAGTAGGGAATAGGTGAGCTACATATCCAGAGGCTGCGCATAATGTAACCATTTCTGCAGCTGCAGAAGAAGAGTCCATAAACCATAGGCCCTTACTTGTAGGCATTTCTGCTTTATCTAAAACGCCGTCAACGACACATTTTTTCCCAATCTTTTGTATGTTGCCTAATGCCTTTTCTTCAATCGTAGTTAGACCACCTTCAATATTACCCTTAGTAGGCTGTGAATCAGATAGGTCATCGGTCTTAAAGCGCTCAATCATATCTTGATAGCGATTAAACATAAACATAAATTTTTCAGCAACAGCATCATTAGCACATCTAGCTTTAACTAAATGTTCTCCACCTGTAATTTCAGATGTCTCACCAAAAAGTAAAGTACTGTCCATTTCATATAACTTATCGAACGCATTACCAACTGTTGGGTTTGACCCAAAGCCCGAAGTAGTGTCTGATTCGCCGCATTTAGTTGATACCCAGATTTCACTTAGGTCACATGGCTCTCTTTGAAGCCCTGTAGCGTAATGAACCATATCATAAGCTGCTTTAGAGGCATCAGCAATAGTTTGTATATCACCTTTTTTCTCAATAGAAAAACCTTGAACTGGCTTACCCGTTGCAGCAATTCCATCAACGATTTTTTGCGTCCAGTCTGGCTCAATTCCAATAACCACTACTGCGGCAACATTTGGATTTGATCCCGTACCAATCATTGTCCTAAAGTGTAGATCTAGATCTTCACCAAACTGAAGTCTACCGTAAGGATGAGGAAGGGCTATCGTACCTTTAATGTTGTTAGCAACTGCTTCACAAGCAGCATTTGAAATATCATCAACTGGCAAGATAATGACATGATTACGAATTCCTACTCTATTATTATCACGACGATATCCGTAGATTTTTTGATTTAAATTTGTCATTACCACCTCTTAGTTTTAACGTTATGAACATGTAGATGATCACCTACAGCAATCTTTGCAATTGTTCGACCAATATCTACACCGTACTTGATGACAGTATCATCTTCATTTAAATCTTTAATAGCTAATTTATGCCCAATTGGAATGTCTTGGTTAATTTTGATATCTATCAAAACATCCTGGTCCATTATCCAACCACTTAGGGTATCGTTTGCCTTTAATCCTTCGACGGTAACAACACCAACGGAATCGTCTTCATCATGAACTATAAATTGAATCATATTTGCTCCTTGTAAATACGTATGAATAAAAAATTTAATGAGAGATATATTATATCATATATATGAATTTCGTCATTATAAATTGTTTAAAAAATAATTAACCTTCGATATAAAACTAAATATACAATAAGACATTAAGGCAAATAGACACTAACTTTAATGCTGAAATATTTTATCTAAAGAGATTAAAAATGAAAAAAATTATCTTATTTATAATGATTAATTGCCTATCTTTTTCTGTTTTTTCTGCGATTGGTGATCTCTACTACTGTGAAATGATTCAAGCGGTTGAGTTGAAAGAAGAGCGTCTCATTAAATATATTCCTCAGAAATTTAAATTCAGAATTACTGCAAATAATTCAATTAAATTTGGAATAGATGAAAACTATTTCAAAGATCTTGAGTTGGCTATAGAAGACTTTTCAAATAATGGTGAGCAATTTTATGGCGAAAGCTTTGAATACTCATATGGAAGTTTTTATTTTGCTGACGTTATGAGATGGCCATCAGAGGGAGTCGATAAACTAACAGCTACTGCGTTAAGCGCTCAATGCTCAATCGTTGATGACTTCACAATATAAATAGGAAAAGTTAATACAGTTATGATTTCAAGAGCACTTAAAACAAATCGATTAATACGTTTATTTGGGATAACTAAAGTACCAATGATTTGGTATTGCCGCCCAAAGGTTATTGAGCATACGGACGAGAAGATTGAAATTAGAATTCCTCTTAAAAGAAGAACGAAGAACCACTTTGGTAGTATGTATTTTGGCGTTTTAGCAGTTGGAGCAGATATTACTGGCGGCTTTTTAGCGATGGATCCAATCCAAGAAAGTGGACGAAATATAGCTTTAATATTTAAAGATTTTAAGGCTGATTTTCTAAAGCGTCCTGAGGGCGATGTCCACTTTATATGCAGAGATGGGCTGGCAATTAAAGAGCTGGTAAAAATTGCTGCAAGTTCTGGAGAGAGGCATAATTATAAATTGAATATTGAAGCTACTGTTCCTTCACTATCTCCGGATGTCGTTGCTAAATTTGAACTTACGTTATCTTTAAAGGATAAAACATAAAGCTAGGCTGATGTTAAAGAGTCTCAATCAAAAGGAATTAATTAGTACAAATTTCCCACATATGGATGATTTCTTTTTAAGATCAAAATGAACTATATAATGAGTTTAAAAGAAGTTTCATTATGTGAAACATTTATGTAATGCTAGAATAATTTTTATGTGATAATTCATTTTTTGAATACTTTAGCAGTAATCACTATCAAATCTGGAATAAATAAAATGATTCTAAAAAACTTGTCACCGTCTGAACTGATTGAAAAATCATTATCTCTTAATGAGGGAATATTAACAGATACTGGAGCTTTGCTTATCACAACAGGCAAGCGCTCTGGTCGAAGTCCAAATGATCGTTTTATTGTTGATAATTCTGCAACTTCTAATTCAGTTGACTGGGGTGATGTTAACAGGCCTTTTTCAGAAGAAAAGTTTAATAAACTATGGACTAGAGTAAGTGATCACTTATCTCAAAAAGATCATTTTCTGTCCCACCTTCATGTTGGAGCGCATGAATCGCACTATCTTCCAGTTGAAGTAAATACTGAAACTGCTTGGCAAGGCTTATTTGGTAGAAATATGTTTATTAAGCCCGAAACATATAATCCTAAAGATAAACCAGTTTGGACGATTTTAAATGTGGCATCTTTTGAGTGCAATCCTGAGCGTGATGGAACTAACTCAGATGGAGTTGTTATTATTAACTTTGCACAAAGAAAAGTATTGTTAGCTGGCATGCGTTATGCAGGCGAAATGAAGAAAGCAATGTTTTCAGTGCAAAACTATTTGCTGCCTGAAAAGGATGTTCTGCCAATGCATTGTTCAGCAAATGTGGGAGAAAATGGCGATACAGCATTGTTTTTTGGCCTCTCAGGAACTGGCAAGACAACCCTTTCTGCAGATCCCGAGCGTTACCTTATTGGTGACGATGAGCATGGCTGGGCTAAGGGCTCAGTATTTAATATTGAGGGAGGCTGTTATGCAAAAACGATCAACCTTTCTAAGAAAAATGAACCCATTATTTGGGATGCTATTCGTCATGGCGCAATAGTTGAAAACGTCAAAGTAGATGCAGATAAGCATGCAGATTATGATGATACTTCTATATCAGAAAATGGTCGCTGCTCATACCCATTAGACCATGTTGAAAAGCGTGTTGAAAAAAATGCTGCAGGAGAGCCTTCAGTTGTGATTTTCTTAACCTGTGATGTTTCAGGTGTCTTACCTCCAGTTTCAATCTTAACTAAAGAATCTGCTGCGTACCATTTCTTGTCTGGTTATACAGCTCGTGTTGGTTCAACAGAGTTAGGCGCGGAAGCGGGAATTAATCCTGCATTTTCTTCATGTTTTGGCGCTCCATTTATGCCTAGACATGCAAGTAGTTATGCTAACTTACTAATTAAACGTCTTGCAGAGTTTGATACACAAGTTTATTTGGTTAATACTGGATGGACAGGTGGTTCTGGTGCTCCAGGTGGCTCGGGGTCTAGATTCCCTATTCCTGTTACTCGCGCAATAGTTTCTGCTTGTCAAAGCGGCGCCCTACTTGAATCAAAAGTAACTCACCTTGACTACTTAAATCTTGATATTCCTAAATCAATTCCAGGGGTTGATGACTCTTATCTTAATCCTCGCGATACATGGGATGACAAGTCAAGTTATGATGCTGAGTCTATAAAACTCGCGAATCTATTTTCAGAAAACTTTAATAAATTTGACGTTGATCAAGCAATTATTGATGCAGGTCCAGTAGCAGTTAGTAAATAAAAAAGTACTGAACAAGTATTACTACTAAGGCAACAATAACGGCAACAATTACAACTGGAGGGGTGTTTTTCATAAAGCAAATTATAAGGTTTGTTGTCCCGCTAAATATATAAAGTAATAAAAAATAATATCTCTAAGCTCCAGATTTTGTATATTATTTGATTTCTTATTAATATTCAAATCACTAGCAGCAATAATGACTACACAAGTATTTTCAAGGCCCTTCACTCAGCAAGAACCTATTAGCCAAGATGCTATTGATTCAGCTATTGAGGTTCTGAAAACTGGGAGGCTCCACCGATACAACACTGTTGGAGATGAACTTTCTGAAGCATCATTATTAGAGCAGGAATATGCCAGTTTTCAGGGAAGTAAATATTGTCTTGCTTGCGCATCTGGTGGTTATGCAATGAGTGTTTCTCTTAAGGCTGCTGGACTTAAGTCTGGTGAAAAAGTTTTGACTAATATGTATACCCTTGCACCAGTCCCAGGTTCAATTTCAAATGCTGGTGGTGAGCCTGTTTTTATAGAGATTAATGAAAACCTTGTTCTTGATTTAGAAGATCTTTCAAGAAAAGTGAAATCAAGTAATGCTCGTTTTTTGCTAATATCTCATATGAGAGGGCATCTAGTTGATATGAATAAATTGATGCAAATTGTTGAAGATAATAATTTGATATTAATTGAGG
>Ga0308018_10000176_pt1 | contig 34618 bp, 30 predicted proteins | sample Neamet282_FD_203130 | JGI IMG/M metagenome (GOLD analysis project Ga0308018, IMG submission 203130) | Marine microbial communities from water near the shore, Antarctic Ocean - #282 | ecosystem: Environmental > Aquatic > Marine > Unclassified | place: Southern Ocean | collected 2014-10-01
ACTCGTGGGCATACACGCGCTTCGCGGCAGTGCCGCCGATGGACTCACGACCGTGGCTGTATTGCCCAGAGAAGAAGTCCGAGACGTGCTGGTAACAGTGGCCGGAGACCCCACCCCGCTGATGTCCCTTTCCGCGGGGGTCAGGGTTGGAGTGATGGGAGAGAGGCGTAGGGCCTTCCTCGCCGCTCATCGTCCTGACGTTACCGGAGTCACTCTGACGCGAGGGGAGATGGATACAGTCCTCGCCGGCTCGATGGAGGACTGTCCAGACGCGTTGGTCATTAGTGCGATCGAAGCTCGGATGGCCGGTCTGGTAGAGTCGACGGTCGAGGCCCTGGAGCCGAAGTCGTGGCTCCCGGCGCCCGGACAGGGCGCGGTGGCGCTCGTCGCGCGACACCCGATTGCGGAGGCTACTGCACTGGATCACCTCCCGACGCGGACGGCGATACGGACTGAACTTGCTCTGCTTGACGCCCTCGAAACTCCAACGGATGCGACGATCGGCTGCCTTGCGCAGCCGTCGGGCCGCTGGATCCGCCTGTGGGCGGCCGCCGCCAGCGCCGACGGCACGCGCCTCGTGAGATCTGACCTCACCGGGCCGCTCGACGAACCCGAGGGGCTCGGACTCCAGGCGGCGCGAGAGCTCAATTCCCGCGGGTACGGCCTCGTGGTCGCGCCAGTATCGAATTGATCGTGCCGTCGGCCGCGAGCAAGGCGCTGAGCAGAGCCGAAGCGGTCCGTCTCTATGGCAGGCCTCGGAACTCGAGGTTGGTCTTTACGAATGGGGTCTTCGACATCTTGCATCGTGGACACGTCGCGTACCTGGAGTCTTCCCGCGCACTCGGTGACGCCCTGATCGTGGGATTGAACACGGACGCTTCGGCACGACGGCTAGATAAGGGGGTCGGTCGCCCACTCAACTCAGAAGAGAATCGCGCGCTCGTCCTCGCGGCGCTCGAATGTGTGGACGCGGTCTGTCTTTTCGACGAGGACACGCCTGTGGCGCTCATCGAGGCGACGCTGCCCGACGTGCTCGTGAAGGGTGGGGACTATGACCTGGAGCAAGTGGTCGGCCGGGAGCCCGTCGAGGCCTCTGGCGGGACCGTGACACTGATTCCGTTCGTGGACGGATTCTCCACGACTGACCTGATACGCCGAATTCGAGAGAGCTAATGAGTGAGCGACACGACGGCCGCCGTGCCGACCAGGGACGGCCCATCACGATCGAGACTGGGGTGTCTCCCTATGCCGAGGGCTCATGCATCATAGCCACCGGCAATACGCGTGTTCTATGCACGGCCAGCGTTGTGGAAGGTGTGCCCCGGTGGCGGGAGCGGAGCGGGGCAGGTTGGGTTACCGCAGAGTACGCGATGCTGCCCCGAGCTACGCATACGCGTTCGGGGCGTGAACGAAATGGCCCCAAAGGGAGGACACAGGAAATTCAGCGATTGATCGGCCGATCGTTGCGGTCCGTAACCGACATGCCTGCCATGGGGCAGTACACGGTCACGGTCGACTGCGATGTCCTCCAAGCCGATGGAGGGACACGGACCGCATCGATCACCGGTGCATGCGTCTCCCTCGCGCTCGCCACGCGGTGGATGCTGAACGAGGGGATGGTGGAGCGGAGCCCGATGAGAGAGCGAGTGGCCGCTGTCAGCGTCGGTATCGTGGACGGACAGGCCTGCCTCGATCTCGATTACCCAGAGGATTCGTCTGCTCAGGTGGACATGAACATCGTGGCGACGGAAGGAGGCGGACTGGTCGAGGTGCAAGGCACCGCCGAAGGTGATCCCTTCCCGAGGGGTGACCTAGACCGAATGATCGACCTGGGCATGGCCGGCATCGAGACACTGCTGGCAGTCCAGGCCACCGCATTGCGCGGCGAATGACGGCTACGAACGCGTGATGAAGCTGCTGGTCGCGACTCGAAGCTCGGGAAAGATGCCTGAAATTCGCCGTATTTTGTCGTCCGTGCCGGACCTCGAAGTCGTTAACCTGAAAGATGTTGGGCTCGACTACGAACCAGAGGAAGATGAATTGGAGCCATTTGCCACGTTCGAGGAGAACGCGCTGTCGAAGGCTCGGCACTTCGCTATGCGGTCCGGGCTCTCCACCGTAGCGGACGATTCAGGTATCGAGGTTGATGCACTCGATGGACGCCCCGGGGTTCGCACGAAGAGATTCGCTGAGGACGGTGGCGAGGATGCATCATCGCTGGATGGGGTGCCGCTCGACGAAGCCAACAATCGACATCTCATGGCGAGCCTGCAGGGAGTTCCATTGTCCCAGCGGACGGCCCGCTACGTATGCGTGGCCGTGCTCCTGGAACACGAACGTGCTCCGCTTGTGATCCGCGGCGAAGCCCCCGGTGTCATCGTCGAGAAGCCTCGCGGTTCAGGTGGCTTCGGATACGATCCCTATGTGCTCGACCTGGAAATGGGTAAGACGTTCGCAGAGATGTCTCCGGCCGAGAAGGACAGTCGTAGCCATCGTGGAAACGCGTTTCGAGCTCTGGCCGAAGTGTTCACAGCGCGTTGCGCAGTGACGGAGGCGTCCTGATGGCCCGTGACCTCCGTTTCGAACCTGCCGAGATCGGCCCAAGTGCCGACGAGTCCAAGCTCCGCATCGAGTGGAAGGACGGTGTGGTTTCCGAATACGTGCCACGGTACCTCAGGCTTCTATGTCCGTGTGCTGGCTGCGTCAACGAAATGACCGGGGTGCGCACATTGACGCCTCGGATGGTGGACGACCACGTATATCCCACGGCGATTCACTACGTTGGCCGCTACGCGATTCAATGCGTCTGGAGTGATGGTCACTCGACGGGGATCTATACCTTCGAATATCTCCGTGAGATCTGGGATTCCGAACCCGAGGAGTAGGATGACGATGCGGACAAGAAGTGTACTCGCGAGCTCGGCGTTTCTGTTGCTGATGCCGGCGACGACCGTCCTGGGGCAGGAGAGCCACAGTCTCCCCCTCGAGGCTTCGAAGATCCACTGGGGTTACTACGACTCCACTCTGGAGCCGGTGCTTCGGATCCGGTCGGGAGATCGGGTGTCGTTCGACAACCTTCTGGCTCGCGGTCTCGGACGGTTGAGAGATGCCGGGATTGCCGAGGAGCGGTTTTCGGCCGAGATGCTCGCAGTCGAGGCCGAAGAGACCGAGAGGGTAGGGTCACATCCGCTGAACGGTCCGATCTTCGTCGAAGGGGCCGAGCCCGGTGACGTCCTTGAAGTACGATTGGTCGCTATCGGCTTCCTTGCTTCGTACGGCGTGAGCGCGTGGCGGCCCGGGGGAGGTGCTATTACTGATTTCACCGAGACGGGGGTCCGGGCCTTCGAGATCGACACGATTGCGGGCACCGCGACGATGACCGGGGTCAGCGGCGTGACGATCCCGACCCGGCCTTTCTTCGGATCGATCGGAGTGGCACCTCCTGCCAGCGTGGGGCGGCTCAACAGCACCGCACCTGGACGGCACGCCGGGAATCTCGACAACAAGGAGCTCGTCGAGGGCTCGACGCTTTACCTCCCCGTGCATGTCGAGGGTGGACTCCTGTCGATCGGTGATGGTCACGCAGCTCAGGGCGATGGCGAGGTGAGCGGGACCGCCATCGAGACCTCGCTCTACGGAACGATCGAGATAACCCTGCGAAAGGACCTTTCGCTGACGTGGCCGCGTGCTGAGACAGCGACACACTACATCTCCATGGGCCTCGACCCCGACCTCGACGTAGCAGCTGAACTGGCCACACGCGAAATGGTCTCCTGGCTCGTCGAGGAAAAGGGGATGTCCCGAGAGGATGCGTACGTCCTTTGCTCGGTAGCGCTGGATCTTCGGGTGACTCAGGTGGTGGATCAGACGAAGGGCGTGCACGGGATGCTGGCGAAGTCGCTCTTCAATTGAGGTGAAGGCGCCGATGCGCCTGAGGTCGATTGCGGGCTTCTGACTGACATGCTGCTGTGCGTTCACTCCTTCGGCGGAAGGCCCAGGTTTTCGCTCTGTCTGAGCGCCGTCTGGGGGGAGGATCCGGTAGCACGCTCCCGCGTGACGAGCGCGGAGGTCCTGGCCGGCAACGTTCCGAGCTGGCTGCGGACGTCTTCCTTGGCGGAACTGCGTTCCGGTGACGGGGCGTCTGTCGTGCCCTTCCAGGTTACCCTTGACTCCTTGGCCATCGGATTCGACGGCGACTACTTCCTCACGCCGCCGTCTCTGCCCGGCCCCCCTGTATCCCACAGGTTGAGGCGATCCCGCTTTCCGTGCATGTTGGCCCGGTCACGCGCGATCGCACGGCATCCACGAGCCCGACATGCCCCGCACAACCCCGTTTCAACCTCGTGTTGAGTCCCTGAACCAGACCGGCCTTTGGAAGCACTGGTCGGGTTACCGAATCGCGCCGCAGTACCAGTACTCACTGAATGCGGAGTACTACGCGATTCGAAACTCGGTCTCGCTGCTCGATACGTCGCCACTCTTCAAGTACCGCTTCGCGGGATCGGATGCGAAGAAGGTCCTCGAGCGAGCCATGGCACGCGACATTGCCGGCTGTGGCGAGGGACGTGCCCAATACACCTGTTGGTGTGACTCACGTGGATTCGTGCTTCAGGACGGCGTGGTCATGCAGGTGGCCCCGGGCGAGTACTTGCTGACAGCTGCGGAACCGACGTTACGCTACTTCAGGACTGTCGCGCGCGACCTCGCATGCACAGACGTCCAGATCGACGATATCACCCACGATTACGGGATTCTCGCGCTACAGGGTCCTCACGCGCACCAGGTGCTCTCACAACTGACCGACGCCGTGACCCCGTTGAAATACTTCGCTGTGACGTCGGCGGATGTGGCGGGATGTCCGGTGACGATCTCTCGGACCGGATACACGGGGGACCTAGGTTACGAGTTATGGATCCGCGCAGGTGACGCCCTCACGGTCTGGGACGCACTCGTGGCGGCCGGGAGGGGCCACAACCTCACGCCGATCGGGACGACCGCCCTCAAGATGGCTCGTGTGGAGGCAGGGCTGCTGCTCATGGGCGCAGATTTCCACACCTCGCGGTTTGCCTGGGTGGACGCTCAGCGCGAGACGCCGAAGGAGCTCGGGTGGAATTGGATGTTCCGGAAGCTCGGCGAAGACGGTCGTGACTTCATTGGAAGGGCTGCGATCGAAGCCGAGATTGAGCAGCGAACCAGTCGGTGGACGACCGTGGGCTTGGCAGTCGACTGGAATGACTATGAGCGGGTGTACAACACCGCCGGAGTCGTGCCGCCACGGCACGAGATTTATGCGGAATCCACGATGAGCATATACCGACGCGGCGAGAAAGAATGGGATTATGCCGGTTATGCGAGCAGTTTCTTCTCTTCGTCTCTGCTCCGAACGCCTCTCGCGATTGCCAAGTTGCCCCTCGATTTAGCGAAGCCTGGCTCGGAAGTAGATCTGGAGGTCACGGTCATCCGCCGTCCCGAAAATGTGCTCGCACGGGTTGAGCGCATGCCATTCTTCAATCCGCCTCGAAAGACTGCTCTGATGTCCGAGCCGATGGCGGGGGAGTCGACCTGATGCCCGCGGCCGAGAAGTACGACGCGATCGTTGTGGGTGCGGGACACAACGGGCTGGTTAATGCCGGCTATCTCGCCAAGGCTGGACTGAAGACGTTGCTTCTGGAGCGCCGGCACCTCGTGGGTGGGGCAGCGATCACAGAGGAACTGGTTCCTGGCTTCAAGTTCACGACTTTCTCGTACGCGATCAGCCTGTTGCGACCGGATATCGTCCAGGATCTTGACCTCGTGAAGCACGGACTGATGGTGTTGCCGATGGTGAACACGTTTCAGCCTGACCTCGATGGCGACTACATCTTTCTCGGTGCCGACGACGACGCGAACTACCACGAGATCGCCCGTCACTCTATCGAAGACGCGGAAGCGGCCCGCGATCTGGACCACCTGATCAGTCGCCTAGTGCGCGCGCTTAAGCCATGGATGGACCGGATCCCGCCGAATGCGCTTAGCGCAGATCCGGCTGAGGTCGCCGCGCTCGAAGAGCTCCAAGACTACATGGGGAGTCTTGACCCTGAGGTGCGAGAACTGCTGGAGAAGTTCCTTGCCTGCAGCGCGGCCGAGATTCTCGACGAGTACTTTGAAAGCGATCTGGTGAAGTCGCTCTACGCGTCGAGCGGGATCATCGGGAGCAGGTGCGGTCCGCGGAGCAAGGCGTCCGGCCTCGTTTGGTTGTTTCACAAGATGGGCGATTATGACGGCGTCCCTGGACAATGGGGCTTCCACAAGGGTGGAAACGGCGGTTTCACTCAGGTGCTCTCAAGAGCTGTGGAAGCGCTTGGCGGCACCGTCCGTACGAACGCCGGAGCGCAGCGTGTCCTGTATCACGATGGGCTCGCGACGGGTGTCGAATTGGAGGACGGCTCCGTCGTCGATGCCGACATTGTCGTGAGCGCACTCGACCCACGCCAGACGTTCACGCGGTTGATGGACCCGAACGATCTTCCGGAGGATCTCGCTGGCTATATCGCTGACTACAAGTTTCAGGGAACCGCGGCGAAGGTGAACTTCGCGCTCTCGGATGTGCCCTCCTTTCCGGGACTCGAAGGTCGGGAAGACATCTTCATGGGTTTCACCAACCTCGGCCCCTCCATCGACTACCTCGAGGAAGCGTTCGCGGATTGCGAGGCAGGCCGCTTCAGTAGGCGGCCGTTCCTGGACTGCTGTGTGCAGTCGACCATCGACCCGGACATGACCCCCGCCGGAAAGCACATCATGTCGTGCTTCGTCATGTACGCGCCGTACCATCTCGCGAATAGCGACTGGGAGTCGGAACGGGAGAACCTCGGTGATACCGTGCAGGCCACGGTCGAAGAGTTCTTTCCTGGGTTCGGCAAGCTGATTCTGCATCGTGAAATCGTGACGCCGCTCGACATCGAGAAACTCATCGGGCTTTCGGAAGGCAATATATTCGCAGGGGAGCTATTTGAGTCCCAACTCTTTCTCAATCGACCTGCACCCGGTTGGAATCAGTATCGGACACCCATTGAGGGTTACTACCAGTGCGGGTCCGGTACCCATCCGGGTGGGTGCGTCACGGGTGGGCCCGGCAAACTCGCTGCGCAGCAGATCCTTGGAGATCGACGGGGTACTGGCGACTAACTGGATCGGCATCGCGCCCGGGCAATAGCCCTAGACTCTTGAATCATGTCATCCGGGTCCGGCCTCCAGAATGAGACCGGACTGCGGCTGTCTCAGCCGCTTCCTACACGACCTTTCCACCCTGGTACGTCTTGGTTCCGTCCTGGGCAGTATGGAGCACTAGGTGCGCGTCACGGCGCCCGTGGGAGTTCATGAGGTCGAGCAGCATCTGCTCCTCACCCATCCAGGGAAATCCGTATACGACGTCGAATTCGTCCAGTGACCGCCGGAGATCCAGGTAGCCGGAGGGGCCTCCGCCGATCGTCCCGTGGCGACCATCGCCGTCGGAGCGCCCCCACTTCCATCCCATCGGAATGAAGCTCCCGGCAGCGAACCGCGCGTTCGAGTCAAATCGTACGGCAAGTTCTCGCCCTACATCGACGAGAGTTGAATCGAGTTCGATTCCACAAGCGTCGAAACCGAGCAAGTCGGCCATGATCGTGATGATACCCGCGGCCGAGCCCCATTCCAGGAACCGCTGACCTGGCTTCCGGAGTGGCATGAGTGCTGCCAGCACCGCGTCGTAGTCCGCGGCCACGAACGGATGGAAATCATCCTGACGAACCTCCAGGTCAAACCGGTGCCAGAATTCACGACCCTCCTCGCACAGCGCATCGATGCGCGCACCCAGCTCTGGGTCGAGGTCGGGTCCCAGCTTAGCCGTTATCAGATGGTTCCGACTCGGACGGTGTGTCGTCCGTAGTCTCAGTTCCTTCGCCGCCCTCGGGGGCCGAATTGGCGGCCTCTTCAGCTGCCCGTCGTTCGGCTTTTTCCTTCTTCTTTTGCTGTTTCTTGAGCTCGCGCTGCTTCTTCTCGAAACCGTAGTTGGTGCGTCGCGCCATTGTTCCTCCTTAGCGATTGAGTCGCGCCCTCCCGAACGGAGCCGCACGATTTAATCGTAATATACCCCCATGGGGGACGAACCGATGATAGTCTGTGTAATCCGACGGCTAGTTGGTCAGGAGCCACCGGACGTCGACAGCGAATGAGTAGAGCAGCAACCCTAGACTGACCGCGACTACAAGCAGGGCGATCGGCACTGGAATGAGCGGACCGAGAGCGACCAGTAGCGCGATGCCCTGCACGACACACACCGTCTGTCTTCGACGACTCTTCGGCATCTCACGAGACAGGGACGGCACCACCCAACTCGCCATGACGAAGAGGTAGCGGATCAGTCCAATCAGCAGCACCCATGCTCCCGCACGGCCGCTGCTCCATACGAGTAGGGAGAGGGCCATGATAAGCGCGGCGTCCAACTCCATGTCGAACCGTGCCCCGAAAGCAGATTCACTGCCCGTGCGCCGGGCGACCCGGCCGTCCACTCCATCGAGAATCAGGACTACAGTGGACACAACGATGACCCACCAGGCGCCAATCGGGGTGAGTGGGCCAGGGAACAATGAAAGTGCGAGCACCGGAATTGCGAGGACCGCTCGGCCGACGGTTACCCGGTTCGCTGGTCCCAAGCCGGGGCCCGGCAGTTCCTCTCGGACCTGTGAAAGGATCAAGAGGGACATGCTGAGGTACAGGCCTCCGGCGACCCATACGAAACTGGCCGCCAACCCGAGGAGCCACCACGTTGCCGCAGTCATTCCCAGCACCACCGGCACTCCGAACGCCAGATCGCGCGCAGCGCCAAGACGCGATCTGGATTGTATCGAGGCGGGACCGGACCTAGCTGACGTCATAGCTGACCTGAAACCCTGGAGTAGAGTGAATTGAATACCGAGCGAGCCCGACAGTTTTGGGTTCAGTCACCCAGGCACGGCGAGATCGTGGCGGCGAACCTCCCTCTCAGGCAAGAGGGAGAGGTCTTGGTCCGCACGCTCTACTCCGGGATCAGCCGCGGCACGGAGACACTCGTCTATCGGGGTGAGGTGCCGGACTCGCAGCATGAAGTGATGCGTGCACCCTTCCAGGAGGGCGACTTCTCAGGCCCTCTCAAATATGGCTACTCCAGCGTTGGAGAAGTCCTCGAGGGACCTGCGTCGCTTGTGGGACAGACAGTATTCTGTCTCTATCCGCATCAGGACCTCTACTGCGTGCCCGCCGAGTCGGTAACGCCTTTACCAAGTGCGATTCCGCCTTCCCGGGCCGTGCTGGCCGCGAACGTCGAGACGGCACTTAATGCGGTTTGGGACTCTCAGGCGGGGCCCGGAGATCGGATCGTCGTCATCGGAGCCGGGGTCGTTGGGCTGTTGGTGGCGTGGCTGTGCAATTCGCTCCCCGGTGCCGAGGTGCTCCTGGTCGACGTCGATCCGACCAGGGCTGCCGTCGCGGCGACCTTAGGCGTACCGTTCGCAGATCAGGTCTCTGAGGCGGACGACGCGGACTTGGTCTTCCATGCCAGCGGCCAGCCGGCGGGCCTACGCACCGCCCTCACGGCGGCGGGAAAAGAGGCAATGATTCTCGAAGTCAGTTGGTACGGGACTAAGGCCGTATCTTTGCCGCTCGGTGAGGCGTTCCACTCTCGCCGACTGACACTAAAAAGCAGTCAGGTCGGGGCGATCCCTTCACACCGGACCCCACGATGGAGTCACGCCCGGCGGATGTCCGTTGCGTTGTCGTTGCTCGAGGATGCGCGCCTCGACGCGCTCATTCCCGACGAAAACGACTTCGAGGACCTTCCTGAGGTGATGGACAGGCTGAGCCGTGCCACTGGCGGGGCGTTGTGCCATCTCATTCGATACCCGTCTCAACCGTAGAGAGCCTGAAAATGTATAGCCTGAACGTCCGAGAACATTTCATGATTGCCCACAGCTTCACTGGAGAGGCATTCGGTCCGGCTCAGAAGTTGCACGGTGCGACCTATGTCGTTGATGCGACCTTTCGGCGCGCTGAATTGGACGCGGACGGTCTGGTGGTGGACATCGCACTCGCCGGTGACAAATTGCGGGAGGTTCTGGGCGCGTTGAACTACCGTAATCTCGACGATGACCCGGATTTCGCAGGGAAGAACACCACGACAGAGTTTCTGGCCCGAGTGATCTTCGAACGACTCGCCGCCTCGGCGAGGGCCGGGGATCTTGGCGAGGGTGCAACGGGGGTCACGTCGATCTGTGTGAAGCTTAATGAGTCACACGTGGCGTGGGGAAGTTACGAAGGGGCTCTGTGAGCCCTCGCCTGCACTTGATTGTTCCCGGCCCACTCGATCAGCGGACGGGGGGATATCTGTATGACGCCCACATGGTCGAGGGTCTTCGGCGGCTCGGTTGGACCGTCGACGTCATCAGCCTGGAGGGCGCGTTCCCCCGCGCCGATGCTCGGGCACGGGTGTCGATGGAGAAATCGCTTGCGGCTTTGCCGGACGGCTCCCGGGTGGTGATCGATGGACTCGCGATGGGCGGCTTGCCGGACCCGATTCGCGACCACGGTGAGCGCCTGAGAATCGTGTCGCTTGTCCACCATCCGTTGGCGGACGAAACGGGCCTCTCGCCGAGCGACGAAGAGAAGTTCAGGGACTCGGAGCGAGAGGCACTGAAACACTGTGCGGGGGTCGTTGTCACGAGCCCATTTACGGCCCATCGACTCGCGGGATACGGTGTGCCTGAACGTCGAATCCGAGCTGTGCCTCCTGGGACGGCGCCTGCCGCGTGGGCCACCGGTCCCGGCGAGGGTGCTCCGCCTCAACTGATCTGCGTCGGAACGCTGACGCAAAGGAAGGGACATGACACCCTCGTTGCCGCGCTTGATTTCGTGCGCGACTTGGACTGGACCTGTGTGTGTGCGGGTAGCCTGGACCGTGACCTGGAGCACACACGTGCGGTGCGGGATCAGGTCACGGCAGCGGGTCTGGCCAATCGGATCTGTTTCTTGGGCGAGGTCGATGAAGAGGTACTCAGCAGACTCTACGATACGAGCTCGATGTTTGTCCTGCCCTCCCGTTATGAAGGCTACGGAATGGCATTCACCGAGGCCTTGGCACGCGGCCTGCCTGTCGTGAGCACGACCGGCGGAGCCATTCCGTTCACCGTGCCTGCCGAGGCAGGAATCCTAGTCAGTCCGGGTGATGCGCCTGCGTTCGCAGCAGCCCTGCGCTCTCTGCTCGGTGGTCTGTCCACTCGCCGCGAGAGCATGGCGGCTGCGGCCCGAAGCCACGCAGCGACTCTCCCGTCCTGGGAAGATTCCGCAACTGCATTCGCCTTGGCCGTGGATGGGCTTACGCGATGAGCGTGGAGACTTTTGACGCGGGATGGTTGACGCTTCGTGAGCCTGTCGACCATCGGTCCCGACCGAGTGACCTTGCCGAACGACTCTCCCTCTGGTGGGCCGCGCGAGGGGCGACGAAGGTTCTGGATCTGGGGAGCGGGACCGGGTCGAATTTTCGATATCTGTCCGGTCGGCTGCCGGGTCCACAGGATTGGACTCTGCTGGACCACGATCAGGCATTGCTTGAGCGGGCGATGGCTGAACCGGCCAAAGCCTCCGGTGGCGTCCGTGTTACCGCCGTGGCAGGTGACCTCATGAACGAGGGGATCACCGAGGTGCAGAGCGCCGATCTGGTAACTGCATCAGCGCTGCTAGACCTGGCATCGGAAGAGAGTGTCGACGCGTTGGCCGAGGCCTGTGCCTCAGCCAGATGTGCGGCTCTTTTCGCGCTCACCTACGACGGGAGGGTCACCTGGGGCCCGGACGTCGACGCTTTCGATGAACAGATTCTCACTGCCATCAACACACACCAACGGCGAGACAAGGGCATGGGTCGAGCGCTGGGCCCCACCGCAGGTACCTACACCTTGGAGGCGTTTTGTCGTCGTGGGTACAAGACCTTCACGTCTGCCTCGCCGTGGCGTCTCACCCACGGTGACAAGGTTCTCGCACGGGCGCTGCTCGAAGGCTGGCGCGACGCCGCGCTCGATGAGCGACCTGACCAGAGCGACGCGATTCGTGCCTGGAGCGAGCTGCGAGCCGCGGATCTTCAGAGTCCCACGCTTCAGCTTACGGTCGGACATGTCGACGTGCTGGTGTTGCCGGCGGGGGCGCCTACAGGTCGACGTTGAGCTCTCTCTCTCAACCAAAGTGGCCCTGGCTGCTAGCTCGGTTCGGTGTAAGCGCGAGTGTGCTCGCGGTGGTGGCACGAACGCTCGACCTTGATGCGGTCGTCGAACGCCTTTCAGGATTCAGCCTTGGGTGGGTGGCCCTTGGACTGGGCCTCTCCGTCCTCCAGGTGGTCATGCTCGGATGGCGGTGGCGGTTCACGGCGGCAAGGCTGGACATCGACCTGCCGATGGGTATCGCCGTACGGGAGTACTATCTCGGCATCTTTCTCAACCAGCTCCTCCCGGGAGGGGTTACTGGAGATGTATCTCGAGCCTGGCGACACGCTCGCACCGAAGCACCCACCGGGCCTTCCGTACGGGCCGTTGTGTTGGAGCGGATGTCTGGGCAGGTGATCATGACGATTTTTGCGGCCGGGGCGGTGCTGATGCTGCCGCTCGGGCCTGCGCTGGGTAGAGTGATGGCCGTCCTGGGGACGGTCGGTATAGCCGCTGTGGTTGTCGTCACAATGATCAGAAGGGCCGAGCCGAGGCCGTTCGTGGGCCGCATCTGGGCGGACACGCACAGGGCTGTCCTCGCGCCGGAGGCGCTACCGATTCAGGTCGGAACCGCTCTGCTCACGGTAGCCTCGTACGTGGGTCTTTATCTGGTCGCTGCTCGTGCGGTCGGGGTAGAGACGGAGCTCCTTCGTTTCCTGCCCCTCGTCCCCCCCGTGCTGATGACGATGCTTGTGCCGATCTCTGTCGCGGGCTGGGGACTCCGAGAGGGTGCGGCGGCTGCACTTTGGGGAGCCTCAGGGTTGAGCCCGGAGGACGGAGTGTCGATCTCGGTCGCGTACGGACTGCTTGTGCTGCTCTCGAGCCTACCCGGTGCGGCCGTTCTTATTCAGGCTCTGTTCGAAGGTCGAGGTCGAACAGGACGTCCGACCCAAGCCGGAAATGCCGGAACGCCGGGCGAAGAGCCTTGTCCAGGTTCGCGATCGGACTGAGGGTGAGTGATGGTCGTCCGGAGCCGATCAACATAGGGGCGACGGTGATGTGCAAGCGGTCGAGCAAGCCGGCCGCCAGGAAGCGTGACACCGTCACGCCGCCGCCCTCGACGAGGAGTCGCCGAAGCCCCTGAGCGCGAAGCGCTGCGAGTAACACCGTGAGATCCAGCCCGGCGTCGACTCCTGCGGGCACGACGATTTCGTCATCCGTCACCGTGTGTGTCAGGCCTTGGTGCACCACGATCGTACGGGCACCGTTGTCGTTGAAGACGCCCCTGCTCGGGTTGAGGCGACGGTTCGGATCCAACACGACACGCACCGGATTGTCTCCTTCGACGCGCCTGACGGTCAACTGAGGGTTATCCTCGTCCACCGTGTTGGCTCCCACCACAACGGCGTCGACCAGTGCCCGGAGCCGATGGAGGCGCTTGAGATCCTGGGGGCCTGTTACGAAGTGCGACGCTCCGCTTTCCGTTGCGATTCTGCCATCCAGGCTTTGACCGAGTTGGCCCAGGACCAGATCGGGTTGTGTCAGCAGGGGAAGGTAGATCTCCAGTATGTCCAGAGCCTCGTCTGTCCCGCCTTCCGAGGCAGTCGGATGCTCAACTTCATCTGGCGCGCGTCTCCTCGCCTCCAGCACGTAGGCCCAGGCCGCTGCCTCGTCGAAGGCCTCGCTCACGAGGGGCCGTCTGCCTCACCAAACCTGTCCATGGGAAAAGTCTTGGTGTCGAGAATGACTTCCGCGAGGGCTTTCCCGTAGTGTGCTACCAGCCGCTCCCCAAGCGCGGCGGATCCGAGCGTAGCATCGCCTGTCACTCCGTGCCGATTGAGGTCGCCCGCCAACCAGGAGAACGATGCCTCGCCTTCTGGTCTGAGACGCTTGAGGGTGCCTTCGAGTTCCTCTCCTAGAGACGGGAATCGCGCGATCTGGGCGGTCCGAACAAGGTCGGGCCGTAGGTCGAGCATCATCGCAGTCTCGACGGCCCCCCCGTGCAGGCCGTGTCGCCACTCTGTGTCCGGAAGGTCGGTGCCGTCCGGTCGTGCGAATCGGAAATAGCTCGCCTTGACCACGAGCATCCCATGCTCGCCCCTGAGAGCTAGGCCTGCCGCGTCCATCGCGAATCGATTGCCGCCATGGCTGTTCGCCAGCACCAGCCTCCTAACACCGGCTCCTGCGAGGCTCTCACCGAGGCTGCGAATGAAGTCGACGAGCTGATCCGGCGGAAGACTCAGCGTACCCGGGAAAGACGTATGCTCATGGCTCGTCCCGACCGCGAGAGGTGGAAGGACAAAGGCGTGCTCGTCGGCAGGCAGGTGTTCGAACGCGCGTGCGATCAAGCCGAGCCCGATGTCCAGATCTGTGGACAGCGGAAGGTGGGGTCCGTGCTGCTCGATCGCAGCCAGTGGCAGGACTACGACCGGATCTTGCTCGTGAATCTCTGCCGCTTCGCTCGCGGTCATGGTGTGCCAATAGCGCACGTTTCGATCAGTCATCTAGTGGTTCTCGGTGGTCCAACTGCAACTGTGCGTAAAGGTCGCCGGACGACGCGCCATCGGCGCCATCTCTCAACCATGCGATGATCGTCTCCTCGTTCTCCCATGGGTCGAATGAGAAATGGCGTCCCTCACCGAGGATCACATTGAAACGATAGCTCCCAAGCTCGCAAACGCGACGAACGCAGGCCTCTGCTACAGGGAGTTGCCCCGCGACGAACTCAACGGAGAGAGCTGGCAGCGCGAGACTCAAGCCGGTGAGAACCTCGGCCTCGAAGCCCTCTACGTCGATCTTACAGAAGCTAGGGAGACCGTACGTCTCGATGAGGTCATCAAGGGTCACGACAGGGACGTCAACCGAATCCTCCCACCGGACGCCACTGAAGCCAGGGTGAGATTCCCTCATGGCGTCGCGCCACGGCGCAGACAGCGATGAGACGGTTGGCGCCCTACGGCTGATCGCGAGTCGTGCCGTCCCGGCCGATGCTCCCACTGCTTCTGTTCTCACTAGGATACATTCGTTTCGACGGACGAGGTGCTTTAACCATCGAGCAACCTGAGGTTGGGGCTCCAGAGCGATCACGGTAGCACCGAGCGATGCGAACGCCACGGATCGGTCGCCCAGATGTGCTCCCACATCAAAGACGACGTCGCCCTTGCTCACGAATTGACGATACAGACGCCGCAGCCCGGGTTGGCGACCGGGCCGCCAGTACACGAAGAAGGAGCGGGCGAGACCGCACCACTCAGACCCACGCGCTGCCAACGACTGGCTCATGAACCGCTGTAGGCACGGATGAACCAATCACGAAAGTAGTCTACACCCAGAGTCTCCCGCCCAGGATCTGTATCCGGCCAGGCGCCCTCGACGAAGCCCCACTCAAGGAACGGGTCTACGAGAGAGCGGTCACCGCTGATGACGTGAACGGGTACTTCCCAACTCGCGCCGTCCCCCGTGATGAGCGGTGCCGGTTGGTGGTCGCCCAGCACGATCAGGAGTGTCCGGTCGTCGACGTAGCGCTCTGCATACGCGGCCATCGTATGAACTGCGTAGTCGACGGAAAGCGCATAGTGCTCACGGACGCGGTCCGTGTCCCGCCATAGCTCCTCCGGACGTTCTCCGATCTGGCTGAACTCCTGAAAGCGTGATCCATCACCGATTCCTTCCCAGTCGTCGAGGACGGGAAGAATGGGAGTCCAGGGCGCATGACTGCTGATGAGCCCGAGCTCCACGAACAAAGGCTGATCACTCGAGGCTCGGACGGTGTTCTCAAGGAAGGACCATGTGAACTGGTCCGGCATCGTGACCCAATTCAAAGCCGGCCCTGCATAGTCGATCTGGTCGCGGGTAAATATCTCGTCGTAGCCGAATCGACCGCCTTCTGGCCAGGCTGCGGTGATCGCGGGCATCACCGCTACCGTCCGATATCCGGCACGCTGAAAGTCATCGATCAGCGTCTCTCGGCCCCCGGAGAGCATCATATCGTAGCGGATCTGATTATCCAGCCAGATCCCACTCAAGACGGAACCGTGGGCGAACCACGACTGACCGCCCTGGCTGGGTGCGACCAGTTTTCCAGATGCCAGGTGCAGCCCTGCAGCTTCAACGCGGGCTTCCAGATCGTCCAGGCGCGGCCCGAGGACCGGCGAGTATCGCTCGTCATAAAGGGCGACGACGCCATACGACTCAAGGAAGCCGATGACCACATCGCGGCCTTCCAGACCGGACATGAGTCCGGGCTGATTCGCATAGCTCTCCGGGAATTTGGCCAATGCCTCCGCAAACCATTCCTTCTGATTTGCGATATCCGCTAGGCTGGACGCCTGCACCCGCACGAGTCGAAAAGTGGGCACGTCCAAAACGGGCCCAAGCATCGGGGAGCGTTCCGCGATGGTACCTAGGGCCAGAAATGTGATCAGCCCGAGAGCACTCAATCGGCCGGACAGGACGCGGTGGTCGATGCGAAGGGACGTCAGCAGCCAGGCTACGGCCGCTGTGACCACGAGTAGCCCCAGGGACACCAGCACCATGACCGCCACCGCGAGCAAGGGCCCTAGCGAGCCCCAGAGAAGATGCCGGACTGAGCTCAGCAGCCAGATATCAATATAGAGATTCAGGGAACGGCCCAGGCTCAACCGGAGTGCTGCCTCGCCGAAGCCAACGATTGTGGCCGCCATGATCGTCACCGAAACCGCCAGTGCGACGTATCGGACCCAAGGCCTGGGTGGAAAGCTGGCAAAGAGGGCGACGATCGCCACCGCCTCCAGTGCGAGCCACGGAGGGGAGAAGCCTCCACTCAAAACCCACCACGGAGCGAGGAGCGCCACGTTGACAAGGGTCATGGCCGCACACAGCCTCATAATCTTCGCGAAGAGCCGTTCGCTGTTGGCACCCGCGATCTGGGCGCCACTCGCCGCGCTCATCTGCCCTGTCGTAGCCATTGGTGTCGCATGTCTGCTCCGGAAGTATCCCGCTCGTTCGCTTTGCTGGCGTTGCTCCTGCTGCCTGCCTTCGGGTGCGGCGTCTCGGAGGAGGAGTCCACACTACCTTCGGACAGGCGGGAGGCCAACCCGATGGGGCAGGTGGTGGACCTCGCGCTGGAGCCCGCGACCCCCGCGACGATCGCCCAGCACGTCAGGGCGAAGGCACGCGTTTTGGCCGCACGAGAGTATTCCGGGCGTGACACGCAGTTGCCCGCCTCGCTGGCGAACCTGGACTACAGTGACTATCGGTCGATCCGCTATCGGCCGGCGGCTGCCCTGTGGAGGGACGCATCCCCGTTCGAAGTCCAGCTTCTCCCAAGGGGTGGACTCTTCTCGGAGGCGGTTCAACTCCATGTCGTCGGCTCGGAACAGGTCCTGGAGATGCCGTTCGATCCAACGCTGTTCTCTTTCGAGGGGCGGTCCGCTCAGGCGAATCAAGAAGATCGAGCGGCTCTTGGCTACTCCGGCTTCCGGGTTCACTACCCGCTGAATCGTCCGGAGGTGGCCGACGAGATCGTCGTCTTTCAGGGGGCGTCATATTTCAGACTCCTCGGACCGGGGCACGTGCATGGCCTGTCCTCGCGAGGACTCGCGATCGATATCGGTGAGTACGCCGGAGAAGAGTTCCCAGACTTCATCGAATTCTGGCTGGTTGAGCCGAGCGCGGGCGACCGGACCCTCGTCTTCTATGCCCTCCTCGATAGCCCATCAGTTACGGGGGCCTATCGGTTCGAACTGGAGCCTGGCCCGGAAACGGTACTACATGTGAGTGCTCGGTTGTTCGCACGGCATGATGTGAACAAGCTGGGCGTCGCGCCGCTCAGCAGCATGTTTCTCTACGGACCTAACGAAGCTTGGAATTACGACGATTTCCGTCCGGAGGTGCACGATTCCGATGGCCTCATGATGCTTACCAGGGTCGGAGAGTGGATCTGGAGGCCGTTGGCGAACCGGCAAGACGTTCGGGTCACGGCTCTGCGCGACGGAGAGCCACAAGGCTTCGGGCTGGCTCAGCGCGCTCGCAATTTTGGCCAGTACCTCGACCTGGAAACGTCCTACCATAGGCGCCCGAGTCAGTGGGTCGAGCGGGTAGGGGGGGACTGGGGTGTCGGTGGCGTAGAGCTGCTCGAGGCCCCGACCGACTCGGAGTTCAGCGATAACGTCGCAGTGTCCTGGGTGCCTGATCGGCCGTTCCGGGCGGGGGACGAGCGTTATTATGAATACCGACTCGTGACTTTTGATGACCGGCTCGACCATCAGACGCTGGCCCAAGTTCAACGGACACGGATTGGGTGGGATGCGCTCCCAGGTGCCGCTGCCCCACCCCCCGTCAGTCAACGACGCGTGGTTGTTGATTTCTCTTTGGGTGGCCGGGTTGGGGATCGGACAATGGGAGTCGAGCCTGCTGTGGTCGAGGCCGTCATTGAGATTTCCGCAGGCGAAATTTCGGACGTACGCATGGCCCCACTTCCCGATGATGCCGGGTGGCGCGTCTCGTTTCGTCTCTCCCCTGCGGGAAGTGAGCCTGCCGACATGCGACTCCATCTCGTTCGAGACAAAGCACGAGTGAGTGAGAGCTGGAGCTACGTCTGGTATCCGCAAGGACCGAGGATTTCCACCAATTAGATTGCTTAGAAAACGAGAGCTGGAGCGATCGATAATTTGAAGCCCATGCGGTGCCCGACCTGTGAGCGAAACAGATGGCCCGCGAAGAGTCCCGGCCACAGTGGTTCCGCGGCAATCAAGATTCCGTCAGTTAGCCGATATAGCAGTGGGGTATCCATTCGTAGTACACGGAAGGAAGGATTTGTCCAACAATATCTAGAAAAGCTGGACACGCGGCAGGTATTATGCGTATTTAAACTACAATTCTTAGACAAAGGTGATACAGATATGCAGTTCGAAGCCACACCTCAGGCCTCCTCAACAGGCTTGGTCCGGGCCGCGTTATCCGCACTGACGGCCTTCCGCAGGTGCCTGTACTGGTGCGGGATCTACCCCGTGGTTTCGTGGGGTTTCAGTGACCTAGTTAATGCGATCACTGCTCGCAGGTGACGCGGTGACACCTGCCCAGTCACCTTTCCGCTTACCGTTTCTCCGCTTGCGAAGGAGCGTCTTCTTCGGAGCAGTCGTCGGCACCACGGTCCTCGGAACCGCGATGATGCTCCATATCGTTCGAGCAGAGGGCCTGACCGCTCTTGAGGTCGTCATCCTGAGCCTCTTCGTGCCCACGTTTGGATGGATATCGCTCTCTTTCTGGAACGCTACGACTGGCTTCGCGCTGAATCTCGCTGGCCGAGACCCTGTGTCTCTGGGACTGTCAGGGCTGCGAGATACAGGCGCAGCCGCTGTTGTGAGTCGGACAGCCTTGGTTATGCCTGCACACAACGAAGACCCTGAGCGACTCATCGCGGGGCTCGGCGCCGTGGTTCGCTCCCTTGAGGCTACGGGTCAGGCGGGTCACTTCGACGTCTACCTCCTCAGTGACACCACGGATGCCCATCTAGCGCGAGTCGAGGAGGAGGCATGGAGCCGATTGCGGGCCCGATCTCCCAGGCCCGGGCGGCTGCACTACCGAAGGCGTCCCTTGAACACCGGTCGCAAGGCAGGCAACATCGCCGATTTTTGCGAGACGTGGGGGTATGACTACGACTTCATGGTTGTTCTCGATGCCGACAGCGTGATGAGCGGCGACACCCTCGTTTCGCTGGTTTACGCGATGCAAGCAAATCCGCAGGCAGGATTAATCCAGACGGTCCCGATTCCTGCGCGTCAGGATACCCTCTTCGGTCGATTCGTCCAGTTCGGTGCGGCACTGTATAGCCCGATGCTGGCAACCGGGCAGGCGTTCTGGCAAGGGGGTTCCGCCAACTACTGGGGCCACAACGCCATCCTTCGTGTGGAACCGTTTGTCCGTCACGCCCAATTGCCGGTGTTGCCGGGCACGCCACCGCTGGGCGGTAGGATTCTGAGTCACGACTTCGTCGAGGCGGCGCTTCTGAGGCGGGCGGGGTGGCACGTCTATCTGGCATCGGCGATTGGGGGCAGTTACGAAGAGATCCCCACGAACATACTGGACTTTGCAAAGCGAGACCGCCGTTGGGCCCAGGGCAGCCTTCAGCATCTCCGCCTTCTCCGCGAACCCGGTCTTCACCCGCTTAGCCGACTCCACTTTGTGCAGGGCGCGATGGGCTACTTCGCCTCGGTATTCTGGCTTCTCCTTCTTGTTGCTAGTACGGCATATGTGGTCGTCCCGTCGTTGAGCGCAGCCCCGCTCTTCCCGGCGCAAGGCCTCATTACGGGCGTCTTTGTATCAGGCTTCACTTCGTCGCTGATGCCGCTACTGGGTTTCACGGCGATTCTGCTGTTCCTGCCGAAGCTTCTTGGATTGCTCAATGCGCTGGTGCACCGGCGTTCAGAGTTCGGTGGCGGGCCGGCTCTCGTAGCGAGTGCGATCCTCGAGACCGCATTTTCGATCTTGGTCGCGCCTGTTCTCATGATGTACCACACGAACTTCGTTATCGGGATCGTAGCTGGTCGGGGCGTTGACTGGGGAACGCAGGCTCGTGCGGGCAGAAGCATCTCCTGGGCAGAGGTCTGGCGGCCGACGGCGTGGATCACCGCCACCGGGCTGCTCTGGATGGGCATCACGGTCGTCGCGAGCCCGCTGTTCGCCGCCTGGCTGGCTCCGATATTCGCGGGACTACTACTGGCAGCGCCGCTGATCTATGTGTCGAGCAGCCTTGAATTGGGGCGAGGACTGCGTCGCCGTGGTATCCTTCTGGTCCCGTCGGAGACGCGAACCCCGGCGGAACTCCGACTCCCTGCCGGGGACGATACGGATCAGTCCTATCGCACCGAGGCGTTGGGACGCTCGACTGCCATGAGGTCAAAGCCCAGGATGCACGAGGTAGAGAGATGCCTGTTCGATCTGCGCCGCGGGCGACCCGTGTGCTTGACTGGAGCGGGTGACCCCGAGGCCTGTGTGCTTTGTGCACCCGTTGAGGGTCTCGACCCTGCGATCCTTGAGGAACTGAAAAGACTCGGTTCCGGAGCGTTGAGGCTCGTCGTGACTCCTCGGCGTGCCGAGAGCATGGGTGTGAGTGTCCCTTCGGGAGATGGGCCATTGACAGGTGTGAGTCTGGCATTCAATGGCGAGACGCCGACGGAGTTGTTCCGACTGGCAAGTGCCCCGGAAGGATTCAACCCGTCCCGGCTGGACGCGAGGGTCGCCACCGAGACGGAGGTGGCTGCGCTCGATCTCGTGCGTTTCGGTCGCCTGCTGCCCGCGGTCGTGACGGTACGTGCGCATCCAATTCGTGTTCCCGAGCTTCGAGCCGCGCTCGAGTCCGGAGCGACACTTCGGGTGGAGGCCGAGCACGTGCGAACCCTTACCGCTACCCCGGGCACCGAGGTGGTCGTCACGCATGTCAGCGAGGCTCAGGTACCGCTAAAGGACGCAGAGGAGGCCCGTTTTATGCTGTTTCGGGAAGACAATGGTCTCGTCGAACATGTGGCCATCCTCATTGGCGATGAGAAGGATTGGCCGGATCCGTTACCGGTGCGGATCCACTCGGCGTGCCTCACGGGAGATCTCTTCGGCAGCCTGCGCTGCGATTGTGGCGAGCAGTTGCGTGGAAGTCTCACCTCGTTCGCCGCTGCTGGTGGCGGGGTGCTCCTTTACATGCAACAAGAGGGGCGGGGCATCGGCCTGGGAAATAAGCTGAGAGCCTATGCGTTGCAGCACGAAGGGCTCGATACGATCGATGCGGACCAGGTCCTGGGTTTCGGCTCAGACGAGCGCCGCTATGACGCCGCCGTTGGCATGCTTCAGCACCTGGGTGTCGAACGTGTTCGCATTCTCACGAACAACCCCGAGAAAGTGAGGGCCCTCGAAGAGGGAGGCATCGAGGTCACGGCTCGCGAACCCCTGCACGGTACGCTGAATCCCCACAACCTGCCTTACGTGCGGGCCAAAGTGGAGAGGGCCGGCCACTGGCTCGGTGACATGCTCCACAGCGATCTGTCCGGGAAGTAGGCCCATGCAGGCCCCAGACGTCGCGGGTTACTACGACAGCAATACGGCTCGCTTCCTCTTCGTTGGTGGTAGTGGTAGTGCGCTGTCCATCCATCGGCAGTTGTGGGGACCAGGGGTTCGAAACGCGAGCGAAGCTTCGAGCTATGTGAACGGACTCATTGCGACAGAGATCGAGCGTGTTCGCTCCGACTCAACCTCCACCATTCTGGACATGGGATGCGGGGTGGGTGGCACTCTTTTCCACTTGGCGGTGTCCCTTCCGGGGAGTAGCCTCCACGGCATCACCATCAGTCCTCGTCAGCACCAGCTCGCAAATCGGATCGTGGCCGAGAAGGGGCTCCAGGGTCAGTGTCTGATTCACCTCGGTGATTTCCTTGTCACCCCACTGGCGGTCGCCGCGGACGTCGTCGTGGCGGTTGAGTCGTTCGCGCACGCGCCCTCGCCGGAGCGTTTCTTTCGTTGGGCGTCTGATCATCTCCTCCCCGGCGGGCACATGATCGTGGTCGATGACTTCCTGACTTCGGCGGTCGGCTCGCTGAGAGAGCGGGAGCAGACTTGTGTCTCGGACTTCCGAGCGGGTTGGCGCGTGCCCGGCATCACCACGCCCGACGATTGCCGGTACGCCGCCGAGTCCGTCGGCTTCGAGCCGGTCGACGACACCGATCTCACAGCCCTCATTCGGCTGGGCCGGCCTAGAGATGTCGTTATCCGGAAGCTTAGTCCGCTGCTTCGGAGACTGCGTCTCGCTCGCTTTCCGTTTTTCGGTAACATGGTGGGAGGCGACGCCCTTCAGGCCGGACTGAAGGGTGGTTTTTTGTCATACCGGTTTCTGGTCTTCCAAAAGGGCCCGGTTCGAAGCCGTAATTGACGAGATGCCCTAGCGAGCATGGCCATCCAGGCTAGACGCCGTACTTTCTCTGCGTTCCGGTTTCCCGCTGCAGGGAGACCCCCGTGGGTCACCGTACATTTTTTTGGAGACTGTCGTGAGAGCAATCCTCTCTTTTATCGGAGTCACTCTTCTGTTCACGGGCGGACTCACGGCCCAGCAGTCGTCTCGGACTCAGCCCGTGGCGGGCATTCGTGACAACGGCACAGGCTTTCACGCCCTTGTTGGCGCACGGGTGGTTACGGCTCCTGGGCAGGTTCTGGACGGCGCGACGATCGTCATCCGGGACGGAATCATTCAGGCGGTGGGTCGTAACATGCAGCCGCCGGCCGGCGCGCGTGTCTGGGATCTCGAAGGTCACACGATTTATCCGGGGTTCATCGACGCTCACGCAGACCTCGGCATGGATGCGGTCCCCGAGGGCGGGGATGTGGGGCCAACGCACTGGAATCCACAGGTCCGCGCCTGGTTCAGCACCACGGCCAACCTTCAGGACGACGCCGACCGCAGAGCTGCTCTTCGGTCGCAGGGCTTCGGGACGGCACTGGTCGTGCCCAAGCAGGGCATTTTCCGGGGCACCGCTTCGGTCGTGAACCTTGGTGATGCGGGGGTCCGCGACAGAGTGCTGCGCCCGGATCTGGCTCAGGCCATCGGCTTTCAGCGTTCCTTCCAGTTGGGCGGCGCTTACCCCAACTCGGCCATGGGCACGATCGCACTCATAAAGCAGACATTCATGGATGCCGAGTGGTACATGAGAGCGTGGGGCGCCTACGAAGACGGTGGCCGCTCCGTCCTGCCGCCCGAGACCAGCGAAGCCCTGGGTGCCCTTGAAGCAGCCGTGATGGGCAGTCAGCCGGTCATCTTCGATACGGGTAGCGAAGAGGAGTACCTGCGGGCTCACAAGCTGGCCCAAGATTATGGCGTGGATGCTTGGTACCGAGGAAGCGGCGAGGAATACCGGATCGTCGACGTGCTGCAGGGACGCACCGATCCACTCATCATTCCTCTGAGCTTCCCGGATGCTCCCGAGGTCGACGACCCAGAATCGGCGTTGAACGCCACCCTGGCCGACCTCCGTGACTGGTATCTGGCGCCCACGAGCCCAGCCCAGCTGGCCGATGCGGGCGTCAGTTTTGCCATCACTTCAGACGGTCTCTCCTCGCTGAATGAGTTCCTGCCGAACCTGCGCATTGCGGTCGCACGAGGGCTCTCCACAAGAGATGCTCTGGCCGCGCTCACCACGACGCCGGCCGCTCTCCTGGGGCTCGAAAACACCCACGGCACGATCGCAGAGGGCAGGGTTGCTAACCTCGTCGTGAGTCAGGGCGATCTCTTTACCGAAGAGGCCGCGGTCCGGGATGTCTGGGTACACGGTCAGGCATATGAGGTCACCAGACCACCGGAGGTGGACCCACGTGGCACCTGGGCCATCGCATCAGACGATGAGTGGGGGTTCGAAGCCACTCTTCGTCTGGAAGGTCCGCTGAACCGCCTCGGAGGGTCTATCGACGTTGCCGGCCCAGGCGGCGCGAGCATCGATCTCGCTTCGGCGGAGGTCATCGCAGAAACGGGACGCATCGAGGTTCGCTTCGACGGTGAAGAACTCGGATACGAAGGAGTCGCTCTTCTGGCCGGTTCTGTCCGGGGTGAGGATTTCTACGGATGGACATCCCTGCCCAATGGTGCAGATCCGTCATTCCGAGGATCTCGCACCGATATCTATGAGGGAGCAGCACGGGGCACAGTGGCGATGAATGTCCCTGAAATCGACCTGCCGTTCATTCGGCCGATGATGGAGTACGGGAGGCCGTCGATTCCCGAGCAGCCCGCCGCGGTGGTCGTGCGAAACGCCACCGTATGGAGCCAGGGCCCTCTGGGACGGATGGAGAACGCTGATCTTCTCGTCCAGGCCGGACAGGTAGTGGCCATTGGTACGGATCTCGACGCCCCCCGAGGTGCGGTAGAGATCGACGCGACCGGAAAGCACGTCACGCCGGGGCTTATCGACCCCCACATTCACTCCGGGGTCAGCGCGATCAACGAGAGTGGCTTCGCCATCGTGCCCGAAGTTCAGATGGGCGATGTGGTCACGCACAACAACATCTGGATGTACCGGCAGCTTGCCGGTGGGCTAACGACCGCGCACATCAAGCACGGCTCTGCGAACCCCATTGGTGGCGAAAACGTGTTCGTGAAGCTCCGATGGGGGTCTCTGCCTGAGGACCTCATGCTGAAGGATGCCCCTCGGACAGTGAAGTTCGCGTTGGGCGAGAACCCAAAGCGGCGTCAGGGGCGTTATCCGGACACTCGAATGGGGACGCAGGAGATCATTCGTGACCACTTCCTAGCGGCTCGCGACTATGAGCGCGAATGGAACCGCTGGGAGGCCAGTCAGGAGGGGATCCCCCCACGGCGCGACCTGAGGATGGAGGCCATCCTCGACATCCTGAACCAGGAACTGCTGATCTCGTCGCACGGGTACCGCGCCGACGAATTCCTAGCGCTGGTCCGGCTTGCTGAGGAGTTCGGCTTCCGGGTTCAGACTCTGCAGCACGGGATAGAGGCGTACAAGATCGCGCCTGAGCTGGCTGCCTCCGGGGTCGCCGCAGTCGTGTGGAGTGACTGGGGTGGATTCAAAATGGAAGCGTACGACGCCTCCGTGTACAACGCTCGCATCCTCATCGAGGCCGGCGTGGTTACCGCGTTGCATTCTGATAACAATGAGATCGCCAGTCGCATGAACTGGGAGGCCGGCAAGCTACTTCGGACCGGCCTCACGCAAGAGCAGGCGCTGTCGACCGTGACCAACCAGGCCGCGAGGGCCATGGCGATCAACGATCGTGTGGGCTCGCTCGAAGAGGGCAAGGACGGTGATTTCGTCATCTGGAGCGGGAACCCGCTGTCTCAGTTCACCCGAGCCGAACAGACTTGGGTGGATGGGCGACGCTATTTCTCCCTAGAGGAGGACGCAGCCCTGCGGGTAGAGATCGACCGTGAGCGTACCGAGCTCATCCAGGCCATTCTCTCGGTGAGTGAAAGCCAGGGCGAAAACATGCGCGAATCGCGCGGGAGCAACTGATCATGACGACGACCATGACGAAGTGGGGAGCCATGAGGGCAATTACGTCCCGGGTTGCCGCAGTCACAGCACTGACACTCGCCGCGATGATCGTGGCGTTTGCTGCCCCGTTCGTGTCGCCCACTTCGGTGGGGGCGCAGGTGCGGATGACCGTGCCGCCGCAGTCCGAAGCGGTGGCGCTGCAGGGGGCCACCATTCACACGATCACGAATGGGGTCATCGAGAACGGAACCATCGTGTTCAATGACGGAATCATCGTTGCCGTCGGCGCCGACGTGGAAATTCCAGCAGGTGCGCGCGTGGTCGATGTCACAGGAAAGCACATCTACCCCGGACTCATTGATGCCTACAGCACGGTGGGAATCAGTGAGATCGGCGCGGTTGGGGTGTCGAGCGACGTGAACGAGCTCGGCGACTTCAACCCCAACGTTCGAGCCGAGGTCGCGGTCAACGCGGAGAGCCGTCACATCGGCACCTCCCGCTCCGCTGGTGTGCTCGTCACGCTCACGACCCCGGGTGGCGGCCTCATCTCCGGTATGTCGTCGGCGATGAGCCTCGAGGGATGGGACTGGGAAGAGATGTCTATGGAGTCGGCTGCGGCCCTCAACGTGAACTGGCCCAACCCGAACCCTCGCGGCGGTCGCGGCGGACGGGGAGGCGCTCCACAGGATCCGCCGCCGAGCTATGCCGAACAGGTGCAGCAGCTCAAGGACTTCTTTGCGGAAGCGCGCGCGTATCGCGATGCCACTGCGGCCGGTGCGGAAGTGCGGACGGACTCGCGCTACGCGGCGATGGTTCCCGCGCTGGACGGAGAGATTCCGGTCGTGGTTTCGGCGGACGGGGCGGGTCAGATCAACGACGCCATCACCTGGGCACAGGAAGAGGGTGTCAGGATCGTGATTCGTGGCGGTGCCGACGCAATCCATGTGGCTGATCGACTCGTGGCCAATGACATCCCCGTGATCCTGACGTCGACCATGGCCGCGCCCGGTCGCGAATACGAAGGATACGATGGGGCCTACACTATGCCTGCTCGGCTCTATGAGGCTGGGGTGAAATTCGCCATCTCCGGAGGGTCAGGCTCTCTATATACGAACCGACTGCCCTGGGAAGCTGGAGTCGCGGTGGCGTTCGGGCTCCCGGAGGAAGAGGCAATGAAGGCTGTGACCATCAATGCGGCCGAGTTCATGGGGATCAGCGACAGGGTCGGATCACTGGAGCCCGGCAAGCAGGCGACACTCCTGATTACCACGGGGACCCCTCTGGATATGACGAGTGATATCGAGCAGTCCTACATCCAGGGCCGCGAGATCGACATGATGGACATCCAGAAATTCTTCTTCGAGAAGTACATGCAGAAGGTGATACAGAACCGGCGGGTGGTGAGCTAGCCGGTCGAGGGCTCGCACTCAGCTGTTCGATCGTGTGGTTGATACTTCGATCACGGACGACTTCCAGGATGTTTGGGTAAAAATCACAATTCGCCGTCATGTGATGCGCGTCGGTCGTGACGCCCTCGTCTCTTGAAAAATTCACGAGTGCTCGCGGATCGAAGATCTGATTCGCATCTTCTGCGCATGGATCCTCGCGGTCACTCGGTGAGTGTCGATTACGAATCCGTCACGAGGGTCGGACGAGTCTACCGGAGGAACAACGTGAAGCTTCAGCGGCTGGTGCAATTGGCCCTCACATGCGTAATGCTGACCGCGTGCGGCGGAGAGGATGCCGACAACTTTGATCTGGTCATCACACACGGTCGTGTGATCGATCCTGAGTCGGGACTCGATGGGGTGCGCTCCGTGGGCATCCGCGATGGTAAGGTCGCCTCGATCGTTGAGGGCGAGCTGACCGGCAGACGCACGATCGACGCGACCGGACATGTCGTCTCACCGGGATTCATCGATCTGCATGAGCACGGGCAGAGCGAAGAAGCCTACTCGTACATGGTCCGAGACGGGGTGACGACTGCCCTGGAGCTGGAGGTCGGCACAGCCGACATCCATGGTTTCTACGCGGACCGTGAGGGGGGGCAGATCGTCAACTACGGTGCGAGCATTGGGCACATTGGGGTGCGCATGGAGCTTCTTGGAGATCCCGGGGCGGGGATTCTGCCCGCTGGTATCGGAGGCTCGGGGAGTATCACGGCGGAACAGCTCGACGAAATGGAGCGCCGTATTCGTGAGGGCCTGGATCAGGGAGCAGTGGCGGTCGGCTTCGGCAGTGCCTACACGCCCGGAGCCGAGATGTCCGAAATCGAACGAATGTTCGGCGTGGCAGCCGAATCTGGCGCAAGCGCTCACATCCATATGCGCGGTGGTCTCTCGGGCTTCGACTCCACCGTCGCCGCCGCACGCCGGACTGGAGTGTCGCTCCACTTTGTACATATAAATTCAAGCGCGGGCGATGATATCGACGCCTTTTTGGACGGCGTGCAAACTGCAGTGGATGCCGGTCAAGATGTTACCACCGAGACCTATCCCTATGGCGCGGGGATGACCGAGATCCAGTCGGCACTCTTTGACGACTGGGAGAGTTGGCCCGAAGAGCGCTTCGAGCTCCACCAACTCGTCTCCTCGGGAGAACGGGCCACTCGAGAAACATTCGCGCAGGCTCGGGAAGAGGGCGGGGCAGTCATCATTCACGGCCGCACGGAGGAGGTAACCCGAAAAGCTGTGGTGAGTCCGCTAACGATGATCGCGAGCGACGGCTTTATCGTCGACGGCCGTGGCCATCCACGCACTTCCGGATCGTACTCGAAGGTACTTGGGCAGTATGTCCGGGATGAGGGTGTTTTGTCTCTTCCCGAGGCGATCCGAAAGATGACCATCGAGCCAGCTCGACGGCTCGAAGCCACGGTGGAGTCGATGGCCAGCAAAGGGCGCCTCCAGGTCGGCGCCGACGCAGACATTACGATCTTTGATCCTGCGACCGTGATTGACCGCTCCACATACCTGGACGCGACGATCCCCTCGACCGGTATCGGATGGGTGATCATTGCGGGCGAAGTGGTGGTCGAGTTGGGTGAGGTAACTGCTGCTCGTCCGGGGCGGGCAGTCCGCGGGCGCGTGCGATGAGCTGAACCGAGAGTCGCAATCTCTACCGCGAATAGGATGGGCCGCTTGCAGGAGGCCTGCATCCCTACCTAGCGTGGTCGAACGTCCCGGCCTTTGGGTCTTCATTCCGGGTCGGTGGCTTGTTCGGTCAGGCTCGCTTCAAGGGTCATCTCAAGATGTCCCTTGGCCGGATCGATGAGCAATCACGCTTGGCGACCATTGGGGAGGACTACAGGTGGCAACGAAAGACGACCGTCCGTCGCAGGACTCGACGCTCGAGAACGAGGATGGGCTGAACCGCCGCGATTTCGTCAAAACAGGGGTCGCCGCCGGATTGGGATCCGCGGCTCTCTTCGAGCCGACTGAAGCGCAGGCGCAGGTCCCCGCGGGTGCCTCCGGGCAGGTCGTCTGGGACTATGAGGTGGACGTCGTCATCGCGGGGGGCGGGTGCGCGGGCCTGACTGCGGCCATTCGCGCGGTTGATCGCGGGGCCAGTGTGCTGGTGGTCGATCAGAATTTCGACCTCGGCGGCCGCATGCTGCATAGTGCGGCCCGGATGTCGCTCGGCGGCGGCGACCCGGTTCAGCAGAGAGACATGAGAGGGGAGAGCGACCGGGAGGGACTTATCACGGTCGACCCTATCGAGGACCCGGAAGAACTGGATGACAGTGTCGAGATCCTGTTCACGGATCTCACTGACTGGTCGGTTCTCGACCCCAAGGGGCAGGCCCCCTATCGCTACAACGAGCCCGAGTTGGCTCGTGCTTGGGCCGAGAACTGTCCGGCGACCCGACAGTTCCTGATCGACAATTATGTCCGCTTCTCGAGGGTCAGCAGCACGCACGGCGGGGGAGGGTTGTCACGCGCACGGCTGGCCAACTGCTTCCTCATGCTGGGCGACGTGACGGACATGAAGGCGGGAACCGTCACCGCGGAGGACGCGGGCGTGGCCGATCGAGAACGATCGAGTGCGTTCTCTCCCCTGCGGATGAACAACGCGAGCCGTATGGTCGGACCCAACGCGGTGACCAATGGTGCCGCGCTCTCCCGGCCGCTGGAGTTCTCTGCCCGTGAGAAGGGCGTCGACTTCATGCTGCACCGCCGCTTCGACGAGATCGTTCGCGAGCAACCCTTCTCGGGCCGGGTTCTCGGCATAAGGGCACACTATTCTCCCCGGTATCACCCTGAGACCGGCGAGATCCTTCAGGGCCTCTGGCAGAACGGCAACATCGATGAGCGACGTGAAACCGTGAACATCAGGGCCCGCCAGGCCGTCATCCTCGCCAGCGGCGGCCACGCCGGGAACCCCGAGGTCCGCAGCATGTTCTATCCGGCCATGCGCGAGCCGGCCTTTCCGACGAGTGGTCGGGCGTTGCTAGGCCCGGGAGGTCAGGACGGATCGGCGCTTGTCGCCGGCTTGAGGGTCGGCGCGAATCTGGCTGGGATGCAGCAGAATCTCTCGTATTACACCACGTTTCACGTCTCGACGCGCCTTGGTACGCGCGACGCCTATACCGGGATGATGCCCGGACACCCCACGTTCGGTTTCCGCGGCTCAGCGGGTTTCAACGTGGGCAGCTCGGGCTTCGAAGAGTTCATCGCCGTGAATCAGGTCGGGAAGCGCTTCTTCAACGAAGTCCGTCTCCCGGCGAGGCCAGGCCCGAGCGCGTACCCCGGCGATCGGGGTGCCCCAGGGCGGGGGCTCGACCACACGCCGGTCGATTGGCGGAATTGTCGCAAGGAGTGGGTCCGTGACATGTACAACTACGACCACGGCGTCCATGCCGCCCTGGCACTCAACGAAGGGTCTGAGGCTCCTGAGTACTACTCGGGGCCGATTTGGGCGATTTTCGATCAAGATGCGGTCGATCGCAACGGGTGGGAGCTCCGTTACCCCTTCGTCTCGGACAACGGCTACTACTTCCAGGCCGATACCATCGACGAGTTGGCCGCAAAGGTCGAGGCGGATCACGAATTTCAACGTGTACCGCTGAACTACCTCGCGGAGACGGTGACCACCTGGAACGGTTACGTGGAATCAGGCACCGACCCCGAATTCGAACGCGAGGTCGATGCCCCCATGAATCGCATCGGGACTCCGCCGTTCTACGCGCTCTCGATCATGGTGATCTGGCACGACTCCTACGGGGGGCTGAGGGTCAACGGCCGTCAGCAGGTCGTGGATATGCAGGGCAAGGTGATTCCCGGTCTGTATGCGGGAGGCGAGGCTGTCGGCGGCTTCAACAAGCATGGCTTGGGCAAGGGTCACGTGCACGGCTACATCGCCGGCACGCATGCGGTCGAAGAGCCGTCCAGCTGATGCTGAAACTCGTGGCCGGGGTCCTGGGGCTTGCCCTCGTGATCAGCCCGGGTGCCGGTGCACAACAAGCGGCCGGCGCGGTCTTGTTGGGCCAGGGCCAGCAACTCTACGAAGAGAAGTGCGCGCTCTGCCATCAGGACTCGGGCGCCGGTGATCCGCCGGCCTTTCCGGCCTTGAGCGGCAGTGACCAGCTTGAGGACCCGCTGAGGGTCGTCCGCACCATCCGCTTGGGCAAAGAGCACATGCCCCCGTTTCCCGGGCTGACCGCCGACGAGATCACCGGATTGGTGAACTACGTCCGCGAGGCGTGGGCGAACGGCTCTCGGAGCGTGACTACCGAAGAAGTAGCCGAGGTGCTGAAGGGGCTGGAGGATGCCGGTCCCGTGGTATCAGTCTGGGACGGCGTGTTCACCGAAGCACAGGCCGGCCGCGGTGAGGCGGTGTACGCGGGTGCCTGCGGCTGGTGTCATGGCCACAGATTGAATGGTGCGCCGGACGACCCGGACATGCGCTCGACCCCCCCCTTGGCGCGGGCAAGATTCCTCCGCGTCTGGGAGGACAGATCACTTGCGACCCTGTTCGCGTACACGAGGGCGACGATGCCGGAAGACAATCCGGAGTCGATGACCGAGCAGGAGTACGTCGACGCCCTTGCGTACATGCTGGCTTTCGGCGGGATCCCGGCGGGCGAGGATGAGCTTCTACCCGACCTGCCGAGCCTGGCTCGGGTCATCATAAGACCGCAGCATTAAGCTCTTGGGTGCGCATAAGTCAGGGGCGATTGATCTCGTCAGGTATCGCACCGCTCAGTTACTGGACCGCCGACTGGTGATGGCCATCGGCGGGGGAATGCGCGACATCGACGCTTGTTCGTAGTCGTAGGCGAGTGAGATCAGCACAGCCTCGGTCCATGCAGTGCCCACGAACGAGAGACCGACCGGCAATCCGTCCACGAGCCCCATGGGCACCGAAATCAGCGGATATCCTGCCACGGCAGCCGTGGCGGTGAGTGAAGGAGGCCGAGTGCCTCGCGCGCCCTCTGGGATCGGTCCGGGGCCGGGAGTACCGTCCGGCTGAAGTACCGCCGCCGGAGCACCGGTTGGCGTCACGAGCGCATCGACATCGTACTCTCTCAAGAGCCGATCGATGCCGTCTTCCTGCGCCAGGCGCTTGCCGGCCTCCAAGCTTGCGATGTAGTTGGGATTCTGGCGTCCGCCGTCTGTCGCCTGGGCGTCTTCCCAGTACTCCATGCTATGCATGCTTTCGCGCGGGTCGTTTCTGCTGAAATCGATGAGGTCGGCCAGCGTGCGCACCGATACCGTGCTCGGCGTCCCTCGAAGGTAGGCGTTCAGGTCAACCTTGAAGTCTTGCAGCAGAATGACACGCATCTCGGGCCTGGTATCGACCAGCGCGTCCCCGGGAAGCTCCACCAAGTCCGCTCCCTGAGCCGAAAGAACCTCGAGGGCCGCGTCGAACAAAGGACCGACCGACTCCGCGCTGCTGCCGGTCGGCCTTAGAAAACCGAGGCGCTTACCCTGCAGCGCTTCGGTGCTCAGGGCCGCGACGTAATCAGCCTTGTTCGCGTCGGCATCGGCTGACCATGGGTCGCCCGGGTCCGTGCCCGCGATGACCTCAAGGAGCAGCGCGACGTCTCTCACAGTTCGCGCCATTGGACCGGACGAGTCCTGCGTCAGGCTGATCGGCACGATGCCGCGGCGGGATACGAGCGCGATGGTCGGCTTCATCCCGACCACCCCATTTACAGAGGAGGGGCCGACAATAGAGCCGGCCGTTTCTGTGCCGATCGTAGCGGCTGCGAAGCTCATGGCCGCGGCGATCCCCGATCCGTTGCTTGATCCCGCAGCGGTGCGGGTCGGGTCGTACGGATTGTGGGTGCCGCCCCCCACCGTGCTGCCGTTCAAGGATGCCGTGTTCCGGAATCCGGCGAACTGTGAGAGGTTGGCCTTCCCGAGGATGATCACGCCGGCGGCTCGGAGGCGCCTCACCACCTCTGAGTCCACGGTCGGGTAGTTGTTTTCGAGGGCGTACGAGCCCGCCGTGGTCGGCATCCCCACCGCGTCCAGGTTGTCCTTGAACAGCATGGGCACACCATCGAGCGCGCTCAGTTCTTCTCCCGCCGCGCGGCGGGCGTCGGACGCTGCGGCCTGGTCCAGCGCATCGGTGGCCACCGTGATGACGGAATTGAGCGAGCCGTCCATGGCTTCGATGCGCTCGACGTAGGCTTCGGTGATCTCCATCGACGTGGTCCGGCCTGAGGCCAGGTCTTCAGAGATCTGATGAAGCGGCACCTCCACGACGGTATAGGTCGCCGCAGTGCCGGGATCGGGCTCGCCCCCCGAGCACGCGGCTAACAAGAAAGTGCCGAACAGAGCGAAGCATGTGATCCGAAGGCGGGCGGAGATCATGATCTCATCCAGTGATACGGTGGTCGTTTCTCTTAGCCGGGCTGGACATCGCGGTGCGCGGCCTCAAGTCATGTGCTCCGAAGGTACGCCGGGGACTCCTGCACCGCCGCACCACGTCCTTGGCGAAGAGCCTCTCTGGAGCGTATGCGGCAGGTGAGCCTTCTAAGGCAAAGTAACGGTCGGGGTTGCCCGTGCGCTTCTTGCGATTGAGTTGATGCGGGTCGCGGCGGAGTGCCGGGGCACGTACCTCACGCATATCCGCAACGAGAGCCATGCGGTGCTGGACGCGATCCACGAGGCGATCACGATCGGTGAGAGGACAGGCGTCCCGTTGCACATCTACCGCCTGAAGGCGGCGGGCGAAGAGAACTGGCCGCTCATGGTCGAGGCGCTCGCGCTCATCGACTCGGTCAGAACTGTCGGCATGGATGTGACCGCGGATATCTACCCTTACATCCGGAACGGTATCGGGCCGGGCTCGTTCCTGCATCCGCGGCATTACGCGGAGGGCATCGGCTACGTCTTCGTGAACGGGGTGCTGTCGTCGACGATGGCGTGCTCGTCGACGTACCTCCCGGTCGGCTGCTGAGGTGGTAAATCCTCGACGAAGCGTTGTGAGCGCGGCAGCATGACGTGACTCAACCGT
>Ga0308018_10000194_pt1 | contig 33221 bp, 34 predicted proteins | sample Neamet282_FD_203130 | JGI IMG/M metagenome (GOLD analysis project Ga0308018, IMG submission 203130) | Marine microbial communities from water near the shore, Antarctic Ocean - #282 | ecosystem: Environmental > Aquatic > Marine > Unclassified | place: Southern Ocean | collected 2014-10-01
TGATGATGATATGGATTTCCGCGTCATTCCCACGATACGGATCGTTAACGTCGGGATCGCCTTCTGATCTCTGAGATCGGCTCTCAGTATCGATATGAGCTGAGCGATCTCGAAACGTTACAATTTCACGAGTGAGTAGTAGCCGGTGCCTGGGTGCAGGCACCGGCTACTGTCCTGGCTATTCGGACGCCAGTATTTACTTCGGTCGTCTTGCCGAAAGCTTTGGTTTCGCCCACTCGGACAACACTTTGGGTAACGCCGAGGCCACCACCACCACCACCACGATGATGGCCTTATGTGCCGTAACTCGTTGTCCTGCATGACGGAGGAGGTGGGATTCGAACCCACGAGTCCTTGCGGACGCCGGTTTTCAAGACCGGTGCATTAAACCACTCTGCCACCCCTCCAAGTTGTTATGCTGCAACCCCTTAACTCCCCGCGAGTCATGTCGTGGAAGCGTGTCGCTCGAGTGGATATCACCCAAACTGTCACCTAGATCAGCCGTCTCAGTACCTGCAGACGCAAGGCCCAACATCTCACCCATCTGGTCGAAATGCGGAGCAAGGTCACTGTAGCTGGGATGAAACTCGGCGTACTTCATCGTCATTTCAATATGCTTGTGCCCCAATTGCTTCTGGAGCAGCGGGAGCGGACCAGCGCTACGGCGGCGGTGTGCCGGTGATCGTGTACTTGATCAGCCAGAACTCAGTAGCCTGGACGGGCGGATGAGAACGAGGATGACCCTGCGAATTTTCCAGAGGGCCCCAATGGTGGAGTCACGATTGGCACGGTGCGCTTCAGCGCTGCTGTTCGCGGTGGCTGTCGCCCTGATCGCTCCGTCCGCAGCGCAGGGACAAACGGCGCGCGGCATCCTTGTCGACGAACACACCGGTGAGCCGATCGCGCTGGGGAAAGTCATGCTGGTCACGGCAACTCGGGATTCAATTGCGGCGACGCTGACGACGGACGAGGGCTACTTCGAGCTCCAAGCTGGCCTCCCCGGCACCTTTTCCGTCGTCGCTGAGGCCTTCGGGTATTGGTCGACGCTCATCGGACCCTTCCAGCTCTTGGCGAAGACAGATCGGATCGTGGAGGCACGGATTTCAGTGCGCCCGGTGTCTCTTCCAGGCCTGACCGTAGAGACGGAGACCGAGTATGAGCCTCGTGTAAACCATCTGGTCAGCAGCGGCTTTTACGAACGGATGGGCAGTGGTACGGGCGAGTTCATCACGCCGGGCGATGTCGCGATGTCAACCGCGACTTATATACAGCAGATGTTCTACGAAAAGAAGTCGACTCGAGTCTTTCAGACTCAGACTGCCAAACCACGTACGTACCGCGACTACGAAAGGGTCGAGGCCCGAGCTACGACCTTCGGACCCTGGGGTGACGTTGTTCTGATGCGTGCGCTGATGGGCGGCTATTGTCAGCCTTGGATCTACATAGACGGCCGTAAGGAAATCGAGGACTTCGAGTCTCTGGACGACCTCGTGAAAAAGAGTGAGGTCGCGGCGGTGGAGATCTACCATGCGCCATTCGACATCCCGACCGACTTTCGAGACCTGGCCTTGGCAGGGTGTGGGGCACTCATGATCTGGACTCGCAGATAGGCGATCCCTGGTGCCACCGTGAGACAACACGAAGTGCGTGAGAGGGGTGGCCCCGGGGGGGAGATCATTCGTTTGGCGTAACACCGACCGATCAGACACCAAACTGTTAGCTGCCGACCATGAAAAGGGCGGAGGCCAGGAGGCTGAATTGGGTCCTCGACAAGGGCATGCTGCGCGTGAGTGGGCTAGCAACAATTCGTATTTATTGTGGAGTGCCTTAGCCGAGGTGAATCGGAGCCATGACGGTGATCTCAATTTGACAGGGTGGGATGCGATCCATCGCTTGGTTCGTCCGGGCGTGTGCCCCATCGAGTTTCTATTTGGACTCGGTGCCCTCGGGATGCTGGATTCCCATATACCCGCAACACCTCGACGCCGTTATCGCGGCGTGGAACGGAGGCAACGTGAACCGACTGGACGCGTACCTGTCTGCCGACATAGCGCGGAAGGCGCTGCCGGCCCTCGATGCTGATGCGAATAGCCTGTCCGAACGTAAGGAGATCACCGCGGGCTTCCGTGAGGCGCATCCGGACGCGCACGTCGCCATCGGTGACTTCCGCCAAGCTGGTGACATAAGTATCGCCAAATGGACACTTGCCGGCACGAACACGGGGCCCGGGGACATGTCGTCGACGGGGAAGGGAGTCTGGGTCGAAGGCGTCTCGATCAATAGGTATGCCGCAGGAAAATCGACGGACGAGAACCAGACCTTCGACGCCCTCAGGTTGATGGCTCCGTTAGGACATATCGAGCTCTCAGATGGTTGATCTTCCGGTGATGCGTACACGCATGAGCCTCGTTACCGCCGCTCTCGTGGCGGCGGTGACCGTGGGTCACGTTGGGGCACAGTCGACGCCTCCGTCCGAGCCACCGGCCGACTGGGGCCCGATCGCGATCGACTACAGCAACGTCCCATATCCATATCCCGTCGAGTATTTGGACGTTCGCCTGTACGGTGAAGATCACAGAATGGCGTATATGGACGTGCCGCCAGTGGGTCCGGCCAACGGCCAGACGGTTGTGATCTTCCACGGGATGAACTTCTTCGGCGCTCCTTACGAGCCAGTCATCCGGGCGTTGAGCGATGCTGGTTTTCGCACCCTCACGGTCGATCGACTTGGGTACGGGCGGTCATCCAAGCCGTTGATTCACTACAACCTTCACATCGCCGCTCGGAACACGAAGGCACTGCTCGACAAGCTTGGTATCGACACGGCTGCGATCGTTGGACACTCAATGGGCGGCATGGTCGCGACCCGGTTCGCCTCTACCTATCCGGGCGTGACCACGCACGTCGCGATGGTGAATCAGATTGGGTTGACCGACACGCGTCCAGGGCGAGCATGGCCGGACCCTGAACAGGCATACCAAGATGCGTTGGGCACGACCTACGAGTCCGTTCTGCGAGGACATGTTCGCTACTATCCGCGAGGGTGGAAGCCAGAATACCTGGCGTGGGTCAAAGTCCAGTTCGGCCTGACACTGAACGGGGACTGGCCCAGGATGGCACGAGTCAGGGCGGGGCAGCGGATGATTCTGTTCGAAGACCCCGTCGTTTACGAGTGGCAGCACATCGCGACCAAGGCTCTGGTCGTCGGCGGTGCCGAGGATCGCCTGGTGGCGGACTTTCCGGCGCGAGCACGGCACGTGGCAGAGGAACTTCAGAATGCTGAGTTGCTCATTTATGCCGGAGTGGGTCATTCCCCCCACCTCGACAACCCCGAGGTCTTTCATCCCGACCTGATTCGGTTTCTGAGGTCGGACCCTAATGAGCCTGCGGATCAGTCGTGGCGGAGCACGGACGTAGGCGTTCGAGAAGGGAACTGAGCCCAGTACCATGAGAAACGGCCGGTCACCCGATAGGGCGACCGGCCGTCTGTCCTTTCAAGGGCTGGGTTTTACTCAGTGGTGTGAATCCCGCAGGTGCTGTACGTGATGGCGTGCTCACCCTCGATCCAGGTGCCACATGGATTTCCGGCAAACAGAATTCCCTTGAGGTCGAGGCCCCTGTCCTCGTGATAGCGCTCATAGAGGCCTTCCATCTCACCAAGGCGGTAGGTCACCAACTCGACGAGGCGCCCGCCCATGTACCAGCGCCGTGGTCCGTCGAAGACACCGTCGCGGTGCGTACCTTCTTCGTAGAGGTCCCCGTTCTCCCAGTAGGCGCGGTAGGGACCGTCGAGACGCCCTTCTTTGTAGGTGCCTGACTCGAACAGCTGTCCGTTCTCGAAATACCACTCGTACCGGCCGTTCTTTACGCCATTCTGGTAGATCTCCTTCGAGCTGACCTTCCGATTTTGGAAGAAAGCCTCCAAAGAACCGTGGTACGTGCCGTTCTGCAGACTCAGTCGCTGAGCAACGACACTCGGCTGGCCCTGGAAGGTGGAAAAGGCCAGTCCTGAGTAGGGCTGCATCGTTTCCGGGGTGAGGAAGCGATCCCCACTGCGCACCAGCTCCTCGACGGGGCGGGCGTCAGGACCGCACGCGGTGGCTGCGATGACCGCCAGGTATGTGGCCAGGCGGAGGGCATGCCCCCGTCCGGGTGGCTTACGATCGAGGCTGACTGAAATGGTGGTGTGCATGAGACGTTGGCCCCGGGGAGGTTTTCATAAAAATACACCGGACCCGAGCTGTAAACAAACGTTTACTTTGAGGGCAGATACTTAAGTTGTGGCTAAGGCGTACGCAGGGCAGGGTCCCAGTCATGCGATTTGTGGGCCCCGTCGCAAAACGGCTTGTTGGCCGATTCGCCGCATCGGCAAAGGAAAAACGGTCGACCCTCAGGCGTGGCGACCGGATTCCCGTCGTGATCCAGGAGGGTCGTTTCACCCGAGACCTTGTAAGATCCTGACTTGGATATGGTGATCGCGATTTCAGATTCTGACATTCTGTCGTCCTTGGAAAGCGTTGGCCATCAGGCCAGGGAACGGATCCGATCCTGATTCTTGCAAGACCGCAATGCGAACCCTTCACTGCTTCGCGGGTTCCGAGGTTGGTCGTCCGATTTCCCCCCGATAGATTTCGGCCGCTTCAACATCCATCGACCCAAGGATTCCGTGATTCCAGTGGCCCGAAGGAAATCCGTCGCGGTCGACGTCGACGGCGTGGTGATCGGAGGGACTGCACCCATCGTGGTTCAGTCCATGACCAACACCGACACCGCCGACGTCGAATCGACAGTCGATCAGGTCAAGCTGCTCGCCGACTCGGGGAGTGAACTCGTTCGGGTGACGGTAAACAACGACGCCTCGGCCGAGGCCCTGCCGGAGATTGTGTCGAGGCTCACGGCAGCCGGGTATCGCACCCCGATCGTCGGAGATTTTCACTACAACGGACATATCCTTCTCAAGAAGTACCCTGACGCTGCGCGTGCGCTGGCCAAGCTCCGGATCAACCCCGGGAACGTCGGCACGAAGCGTCGGGATGAGAATTTTACCCAGATCATTGAAGCAGCGATCGAGTATGGGAAGCCGGTCCGCATCGGGGTGAACTGGGGCTCTCTTGACCAGCGACTTCTCACGGAACTGATGGACGAGAACGCGTCGCTGTCCGAGCCACTGGAAGCCCAGGAAGTCTTGCTGGAGGCCCTCGTCGAGAGCGCGCTTCGGTCCGCAGCGCTCGCGGAAGAGGTTGGACTCGATCACGACAGAATCGTGATTTCCACAAAGGTCTCGTCTGTTCGGGAGCTACTCGGGGTGTATCGGATGCTGGCTGGCCGGTGTGACTACCCGCTCCATCTCGGGCTGACCGAGGCCGGGTTGGGTGCGAAGGGGATCGTGGCGACCACCGCGGGACTCGCGCCTCTGCTCCTCGACGGGATCGGGGACACCATTCGCGTTTCACTCACGCCGAAACCCGGCGGCGATCGATCGGAAGAGGTGCGGGTCGCCCAGCAGGTATTGCAGTCCCTCGGCCTCCGCCATTTCGAGCCTCAGGTGACGTCGTGCCCAGGTTGTGGCCGGACGACCAGTACCTTCTTCCAGGAGATGGCGGAGGATATCACGGACTACATCCGTGAGATGATGCCGAAGTGGCGCGTTGAGTACCCAGGCGTGGAAGAAATGGACGTAGCTGTGATGGGGTGTGTGGTAAACGGCCCCGGTGAGTCAAAGCAGGCGAACATCGGTATCTCACTGCCAGGAACATTCGAAGAACCCAAGGCGCCCGTTTATGTCGATGGGGCCCATTCTGTCACCCTCAAGGGGGTTGGCTTGGTCGACGAGTTCAAGACGATCCTGAACGATTACGTGGTGCGCACCTACGGCACCTGACCACGACTGCGCTCGCTCGGTCCACCTGAAGTAACCCACGAGAATCAACGATCATCGTGCCGGGCATTACACCCGTGGCATACCAGGGTCTGCGAAGGGGGACGTATACCGAGGTTGTCACCGCAAAGTGACACGGGTGTCCTGCCGGAAGGAGCCGAGCTGGCGGCCTGAGGCTATGAAAGCCCCATACTACAGGGTTTTATCGGTTGTCCTTACGGCACATCCCTTGCACCTCTCCGTATTAGACGAGTGGCAGTAAGTTTTGGCCGTACAAACTAGGTATTTCGAGGCGTCTAGGTATTTCGAGGCGTCAGTGGTTCAACAGAGGATGAGTCCAATGGTTGAGGTCGTGAAGAGAAGCTCGAGGTTCGTGCTTTGCGCAGTGACGATCGCCGCAGTTGGAGGATGCGTGCGCGCTACGTTCGTACCCACCCAAAGCGTGGCGTATCCGTCCGCGGACAGGGACTGCCAGATTGAGGTTTTTAGCTCCGCGCTGCCAGATCGAGAGTACATAGAGATCGGCATTGTGGAAGCGCAGGGAAAAGCGTGGAAGTCGGGCTTGGAGCATATCATGCCCGAGCTCAAAGGAGAGGGGTGCGGTGCCGGAGGGGACGCACTCATCATTATGGGGACGAACACGTTCTCGGAGGGAGAGCAGGGCACTAAGGTCCAACGCACTTCCGCAACTGTCATCCGATGGAAAACCCGTTAGCGCCACATCTGAACCTTCAGGACAACTAGATCAATCCATTCAGAATTCGGAAAGGCGGGGCATGAACAGTAGCATTTTCCAGAGTGGAGCCCGCGCGGTGATTCTCCTTGCGTGCTTGGCAGTCGCCACCCCGGGCGGAGTGATCGCTCAGGGCGGCGACGGTTTTTTGTTCAAGGAGCCCACGATCACGGTGAAATTCGAGTCAGGATTCGGTTTTCAGAAGGCGTCGAGCGATATCTACGATTTCCTCAAGACTGAGCACACGATCGGTGAGAGGGACTTCGACAGCCCGTATGTCGGCGGCGAGTTTGGTATTCGCCTTTCGAATCAGATCGATATTGCGATCGGGCTGGGATATCAGGGCAGTTCCACCGATTCGGAGTTCCGGGATTGGGTCGATACGGACGATCTCCCGATCACTCAGGTCACTGAACTCCATCAGATCCCTGTCACGGCCAGTTTGAAATTCTACCCGTTCGGCCGGGGCCGTAGTCTCGGGCGCTTCGCGTGGGTGCCGCAGGCCATTTCTCCCTTCATCGGAGCAGGCGTCGGTGTTATCACATACGATCTGCGCCAATACGGCGACTTCGTCGACTACCAGACGTACGAGATCTTTTTCGACGAATTAGACAGCCAGGACGATGCGTTCCTTGCTCGTGCATCCGCCGGCTTAAGCATATCGCTAAGCAGTCAATTCTTGTTCGAGATTGAAGGCCGGTACGGCTGGTCCGATGGTGACTTGAATGGCGACTTCATTGGATTCGACCAAATCGACCTCGACGGTCTTCAATTGATCGGCGGGGTTGCCGTCCGCTTCTAGGAGGCAGAGGATGAACACCATGACAATGCAAAGGCTAGTGCTCGGCGCGATCGCAGCAACCGTGTTGACTCTCCCGGTTCAGGCGCAGGATACAGACAGCCGGTGGCTACCCTTTGTGGGCTGCTGGGAGGCTGTGGGCGGGGAAGAGGAGATGGGTCTTCTCTGCTTCAATCTGGAGAATGGCGGGGTCGAGCTGAGCAATTTCATGAGCGGGGATGACGTCTCGACTGAATTTCTCGCCGCCGACGGAAAGCAACGGGATGTTAGTGCTGAAGGATGCTCCGGCTGGGAGGCTTTGCATTTTTCAGAAGACGGACGGCGCGTCTTCACACAGACTGAGTTCCTGTGTGGCGCAGATGAGCCGAGGAAGGGAAGTGGGGTCATGGCCTTCATCGGCCCTAACCTGTGGTCGGATGTGCGCACGCTTGACGTCGATGGGGAACCGTTCTCTTGGGTCCAGGACTACCGACTCGCCGGAGTTGACCTCGTCGCGGAGGAAGGAATAGACGATCCGACCGGGGGCGTTGGCATGGCGGTGCGCGGGGCCCGGATGGCAGCTGCGGCCGGGCTCGACCTCGATGATGTCGTCGAGGCCACGCAGAACATCGACTCGAAGGCGGTCGAAACCTGGCTGGTGGCGCAGCATGTCGATTTCGACCTCACGGGTCAGGACCTGATGGCGCTCGCCGACGCCGGCGTGTCCGACAACGTAATCGATGCGGTCGTCGCGGTTTCGCACCCAGACCGGTTCATTGTTGCCAGTGATGGTCAGATCGACGGGAGTGCGCCAGCTCCGACCCACTATCGGGGATACATGGCGTTCAATCCTTTTTGGGGACCCACATGGGGCCTATCCAGGAGTAGTCGCTACGGATACGGACAGGACTACGGGTACGGGCCTGGCCTTGGCTCGGGATACCGCGGTTACGGTTACGGTTACGGTTACTGGGGTTCCAACCCGGGCGTAATCACTATCGAGCCACGGCCAGCTGGAGGTACGGTTCAGAAGGGACGTGGCTACAGGCAGGGTAGTGGCAACGGCGCACGGTCGGCACAGCCGCGCGGGGCGGATGGTCAGCCGTCGTACTCAACGGGGAGCAGCGCTTCAGGCGGAAACTCCAGTGGCTCCGCTGGTTCGAGCGGCAGCAGTGGTCGCACAGCTACCCCGAGAAGAGCTCGGAGGCGCCCGAGCGGTGTCTGAACAGGGCACGGTGCTAGCCCGCGATCCCCTCCATTTTTAACAACTCGGAATCGCGGCCGAGCACGACTAGCACGTGGGCGGCCCCGATCGTTCGTTCAAGTGAGTGTCTAGCTTCGGCCCTTTCCGCGCCACGGTCCGCGTTCGGCGGGTCACGCGTTCATACCTCGGCACAAGGCTTAGCCATGCCCCCAAAGGATGACTCCGGGTTGCGGTCTGCCCCGGCAGGGGGGAAGACCGCTGCAGAGCTGGTCGTTAATGTGACCCGCTCTTCGGTCATTGGCGGACCTCGAAGTTCGAAATCGGAGCAGGGAAGGGATCCTCTGCGCTGAGTTTCGCTGTCTGGGCCCTGTAGTGGACATACCATGTGCTACATTTTTTCGGTATGGACGACACGACGAGCACCCCGGCAACCGGGACTGACTTCATTCGCCAGAAGGTGCGCGCCGATATGGAATCGGGTGCGTACGGGGGACGGGTTGCGACCCGCTTTCCTCCTGAGCCCAACGGCTATCTCCATGTAGGGCACGCCACTGCGATTTGCCTCAACTTTGGCATTGCCGAGGACTTCGGCGGCCAGTGCCACCTCCGCTATGACGACACCAATCCGGAGAAGGAGGCCGAGGAGTTCGCTCGAGCCATCCAAGAGGACATTCGTTGGCTCGGTTTCGACTGGGGCGAAAATCTCTACTACGCCTCGGACTTCTTTGAGCGCATGTACGACTGTGCGGTGACGCTCATTCAGAAGGGGCTGGCGTACGTCGACTCACAGCCGCTCGAGGCGGTCCGCAAGGGGCGAGGATCGGTGACCGAGACCGGGACTGATTCGCCATTCCGCGATCGCTCGGTGGAGGAGAACCTCGATCTCTTCGCGCGGATGAAGGCAGGGGAGTTTGCGGACGGCACGCACGTGCTCCGTGGGCGCATCGACATGGGCCATCCGAACATGCTCATGCGTGACCCAATTCTCTACCGGATTCGACATGTCGAGCATTTTCGACAGGGGGATTCCTGGTGCATTTACCCGCTGTACGACTATGCGCACTGCCTTGAGGACGCCTTCGAGGGCGTGACCCACTCGATCTGCACAATCGAGTTCGAGAATAACCGTGAATTGTATGACTGGGTTCTCGAGAGCGTGGGTTACGAGGAACCGCGACCGCACCAGTACGAATGGGCGGGCCTGGATCTCCAGTATGCTGTGCTGTCCAAGCGGGCAATTCTGCCCCTAGTTGCGGCAGGGATCGTGTCGGGCTGGGACGATCCCCGCTTGGCGACCATCGCGGCCTGGAGGCGTCGAGGCATCCCCGCCGAGGCGATTCGGCGGTTGGCGAAGATCGTAGGAGTCTCTCGCTCGGGCGGGCGCACGGAGGAGTCGAAGCTCGACTACGCGATCCGAGGAGTCCTCAACCCTGTCGCACCTAGGGTGATGGCCGTGCTCGACCCGCTCAAGGTCGTGCTTACGAACTTCCCGGAGAGTGAGACAGAGATCTTCGACGCGCCGTACTTCCCGCATGACATCGCCGCGGAGGGCTCACGTGAGGTTCCGTTCTCGCGAGAGCTGTGGATCGAGCGAAGTGACTTCGCAGAAGACCCCCCGAAGGGGTTTCGCCGACTGGTGCCCGGTGGCGAGGTCCGTCTGAGGTATGCCTATGTCGTTCGGTGTGAATCCGTCATTCACGACGAAACCGGTGTGGTGAAAGAACTTCATTGCACTTACGACCCTGCTACGAAGGGCGGAAACACGCAGGACGGTCGGAAGGTGAAGGGGACGATTCAGTGGGTCTCGGCCCCTGAGGCCCGAGTGGCCGAGGTGCGTCTGTTCTCGCCCCTCTTCCTCGACGAAGACTCGGAGGATGTCGATGGCGGTTCGATCGACCCAGTGGACCGAGTGAATCCGGACTCGCTCACGGTCGTGGAAGGCGCTCGGATCGAGCCGTCGGTCGCCAGCGATGAGGTTGCGACGCGTTATCAGTTTGAGCGCACGGGATATTTTTGGCGCGACCCAGTGGATGGGGCAGAGGACAGGTTGGTCTTCAACCGGATCGTCGGCCTGAAGAGTTCCTATCACGGGGCTCAGAAGACCCAGGCGACGAACCCCGCACTGGCAGACGGGAAGGACGCCAGCGACTTGCAGAAGACGAAACCTGGCGCGGGAGAGCGAGCAGCCTCTGTCCGGCCCCAGATGAGTCATGAGCGAGTCGAGGCGCGGGAGCAGGATGAGGTGCTCGCGGACCGGTTCACACGCTACACATCCCAGTTGGGGCTGAGTGAAGAGCACGCGGACCTGCTGACGGGCACGCGAGGTGTTGGTGACTTCTTCGAGGCGGCGATCACTCTTGCCGCCCCCCAGACCGTAGCGTCCTGGCTGGTCACGGATGTGCGCGCTCTCCTGAGCGGGCGCACGCTGACGGAGTTGCCATTTGACGGAGTGGCATTGGGGCGGCTGGTCGGACTGACCGCGGAAGGGTCGGTGTCACGCCGCGCGGCGAAGGATGTTCTCGCTCGGATGGCGGAATCTGGTGGGGATCCGGCGAGCCTCGTCGAGGAGATGGGCCTGGGAGCGGTCTCCGACGAAGGTGCGCTTGGTGAGGTGGTCAATGAAGTGCTGGCAGCCTGGCCTGCCAAGGTCGAAGAGTATCGTGGGGGACGTAAGAACCTTGTCGGACTCTTCGTTGGTGAGGTTATGAAAGCAACACGCGGCGCCGCGGACCCTGCGGTCGTTCGCACCATTCTGGCACAAAGGCTTGATTTGTGACGATGCGACTTCGCTTTGCCCCGTCGCCGACGGGGTATCTGCACGTCGGTGGCGCCCGCACGGCGATTTTCAACTGGCTGCTCGCCAAAAAAGAAGGTGGTGTCTTCATCCTCAGGATCGAAGATACTGACAAGGCGCGCTCGAGCGACGAACACACCCGTGCCATCCTCGACGGCATGAACTGGCTGGGTACGGACTGGGACGAGGGCCCCTTTTTCCAGAGCGAAGGCGTAGAGCGCCATCGGGCGGACGCACTTCGCCTGCTCGACGAAGGGAAAGCATATCGCGATTTCTCCGACCCCGATGCAGTACGAGCTGAGGCTCAGGAGCGAGGGATGCACCCTAGCCGTGTCGCCAGGGAGGAGGCCGATGCCCTTGGCTTCGACGAGGCGGTCCGCCGTGCCGACGCTGGTGAGGGGTTCGCGGTCCGATTCCGTGTGCCGGACGGTGAGACGCTCTTCACCGATCTCGTGCACGGCGAAATGCGGTTCGGGAACGATGATGTCGACGACCTGGTGATCCTTCGGTCGGACGGGAGCCCGGTCTACAACCTGGCGGTTGTCTCCGATGATGCGCATCAGCGGATCACGCACGTCCTGCGGGGCGACGACCATCTCTCCAATACACCCAAGCAAGTGTTGCTGTCTCGCGCTCTGGGATACCCAGAGCCGACGTTCATGCATGTACCGATGATTCTTGGACAGGACGGAAAGAAGCTATCCAAGCGACATGGAGTGACCGCGGTCGGCGAGTACGCGAACGAGGGCATCCTCCCAGAGGCGATGGTAAATTTTCTGGCGTTGCTGGGGTGGAGCCCCGGCGATGATCGGGAGTTCATGACCGCCGAAGAGCTCATCGAAGCGTTCAGCTCGGACCGGCTTCTCAAGTCGGGATCGGTCTTCGATATCGAGAAGCTCCAGTGGCTGAACGGGCGGCATCTCTCCGCTCGACAGTCTCCGGAACTGTGTGACTACATCAGGGCCGGACTTGAAGGACAGGTGTGTGACGTCGATCGACTCGACGACGCTCCGTGGGTCGATGCCCTTCTCGAGGTTATTAAGGTTCGCGCCCGAACGCTGGACGAACTCGTCGCTCAGGCTCACCCATTCCTGTGCTCGGATCTCAACTTTGACGAGAAAGCGGTCGAGAAGCAGTGGCGAAAGGACCCTGAGGCTGCGATTGAGCGTCTGCTCCGCCTTCACGCGGCATTTGAGGACGCTGAGTGGAAGCATGAGGTCCTCGAAGAACGTCTCCGTGGCCTTGCGGCTGAGATGGAAATGGGTGCGGGAAAGCTCATCCATCCGCTCCGCGTTGCGCTCACAGGCAACATGGCGAGCCCCGGGATCTTTGACGTCCTGGTACTGCTTGGCCGCGAGCGAGTGATCCAGCGCATTGCGAGTGGGGTGGAGCGTATCCGATCGGCCTGAGAAAGAGTGTTCTTGACACGTTTCCGAAGCGCACATTAGGATAGATCCCGGTCACCGATCAGGTGCCCCAATGCCCTCCTCCAAGTGTTTGTTTGTTGGCTAGATCTGACGCCATAACCCAGCGCGAAGTCCCGGCCACCAGTCGCCAGGTCGAACCACTCAACGAGATTGAGCGGAAGATCCTCGATTTCATGGTGAGTTACCTGAGGGCAAACACCTATCAGCCGTCGATCCGCGAGATCTGCGAGCGCTTTGCGATCAAGAGCACCAAGACGGTTTCTGAACACCTGCAGGCGCTGGCCGACAAGGGTTGTCTTGAGCGAGACCCATCGCGGTCACGGGGGGTCAAGATCCTGGGGGTCGACCTCAGCGCCGATACCGTCGCCGTACCGTGCTTTACCGATGTGCCGACGAGTGGGGGCATGCGGAGCGCCGACACCTACTTTTCGATGGATCGACAGTTGGGCAGCGAAGACGGATCGTTTATGGTCCGAGCCAGGGTGGGTGATCTGGCGGTCCTCGGCGTGACAGAGGGCGACCTAGTGCTGGTGTCACCGGTGAACGTCGAGGACATCGTCGACGGGAGTGTGGTGGTCGCCGAAATTGGAGACACGTCAGCTTTCCATCGCGTGACTCGCAATGGGAAAGGAGTATACCTTGAGGCGCTTCAGCCGGACGGTGGCATGACTCTGGTTGGCGATGCCGATATGCGGGTGATTGGCCGAGTCGCTGGCTTTTACCGACGGATGGGGGAGGTCTCGACGGTCAACCTGACCACGCACTGACGCAGGGCGCGGGGGCAGATTCACCGTCGAGCGCGCCCGAACTTTCCCCGGCCGACTTGGCCACACACGATTCGTGGATGTCGCACGCCCTTGATCTCGCGCGAGCGGCTGAAGCTGTCGGTGAAGTTCCCGTCGGTGCGGTTCTTGTTCGAGGCGGGGCGATACTCGCTGAGGGGGCGAATCGCACGGTCAGGGATTCGGACCCCACGGCGCACGCTGAGGTCGTTGCGATTCGTTCGGCCGGGAAAGTCGAAGGAGACTGGCGACTGCTCGACACGACGCTCTATGTCACGCTCGAGCCATGCGCGATGTGCGCGGGTGCAATCGTACTCGCCCGAATTCCTCGGGTTGTCTTTGCGACCCGCGACCCAAAGGCTGGCATGGGAGGATCGCTGAACAACCTCCTTCAGGATGATCGACTCAATCACCGCTGCGAAATCGTGACCGGTATTCGCGCTGAAGAAGCTTCCTCCATGCTCAAGACGTTCTTCAAGGCGCGCCGATGAGGTCAGCTTTCGCCCCGAAAGTGGCGCTGGCACTCTTGCTGCTCGCAGCCGGGTGCACGCTGGTGGGACCCCAGCGGCCGACGCCGAGCACGACCCAACCGGAGGCCGCGCCCTCACGGCCTCTACCGAATGAGGCGTCGGGCATGCCCGACGCGGTCGGGCCGACGGTGGATCCGGTCCGCTCCTTCGACGAAGTGAGAGCGGTCTGGGTCGTGCGGTATACGATGACGAGTGCTGAGGCCGTTACCGAGATGGTGGAGAATGCCGAGGCCGCGGGCATCAACACGCTCCTCGTGCAGGTGCGCGGACGGGCGGATGCGTTTTACTCCTCGGAGCTTGAGCCGCGCGGGGAATCTGTGCGTGAGCCGGACTTCGACCCACTTGAGTTGGCTATTGATTTGGCGCACAACCGGGGCATGGCGGTCCATGCCTGGGTGAACACCCACCTCGTGTGGGGACCTGCGGAGTTGCCAGAGAGCCCGGATCACCTCGTGAACGCGCATCCGGACTGGTTGGCCGTTCCCAGGGACCTTGGCCAACAGTTACTCCCGGTGGATCCGTTCGACGATCGCTTCGTGGCCGCGCTGGTTCAGTACGCTCGGGACAACCCCGATACGGTCGAGGGTGTGTATTCGAGCCCGTCGCATCCGGAGGTACAGGACCGTGTGCGCGCGGTCTGGCTCGATCTTGCAACCCGTTACAACCTGGATGGCATTCATTACGACTACATCCGCTTCCCGTCCGGACAGTATGACTACTCCATTGGTGCGCTCGAACGGTTCCGGCTATGGGCCCGTGCGCCACTGACTCCGGCACGGTTCGAGCAACTCGACGATGCCTACTTGTCGGATCTGTATGCATTCGTTGAGGGCGAGCCGACGCTCTGGGCGGACTTCCGGCGGGAGAATGTCACTCGGCTGGTCCGACGCATTCATCAGGATGTCAAGGAGATCAACCCTCGCCTCATGATCTCTGCCGCTGTGATCGCGGACACCGATCTCGCGTATAACGATCGCTTCCAGGAATGGCCGGCTTGGCTACGGGACGGCCTCATAGATATCGCCGTCCCCATGGCGTACACGCCGGACAGCAGCCGATTCGCATCGCTGATACAGGTCGCAGCCGACGCGGCCGGGGATGGGGACCGGCTGTGGGCCGGGATCGGCGCCTACATGAACTCAGTCGACGGCACTCTTGGCATGATCGACATAGCACGACAGGGCGGTGCGGGTGGTGTCGTGCTGTTCTCCTACGACTGGGCTGTAGGCGAAGGGATCGGTGATCCGTCCGAGCCCTACCTGCAACGCATTGGACAGGGCCGCTTCGGCCGGTAAAATCGAGGAGCGGTGGTGGGGCAGACGACTGCCCGACACCTCAGACTGATTCGTTCGCGGCGGTCTCCACCGGTTGTCCGACTGTGTAGACTACGACGACAAGAATCAGCGTTCCGATTCCGAGTGCAGCCCAGGCTGGTAGGCCATAAGCGGTCCCTATGTTGCCCAAGAGAACTCCGATTCCGCCGACCATAAGGGCGTACGGCAGTTGAGTTTTCACGTGATCAACATGATCACACGCGGAGGCCGTAGACGAGAGCACCGTCGTGTCGGAGATGGGCGAGCAATGATCTCCGAAAATCGATCCGGCGAGTACCGATGCGATGCCTCCGAGCAGCAGGTGGGCGTCGACCGCACCTGGCAGAACGTCCGGGCCGCCGAGCGCGACCGTGAGCGGGATCACGACGGGTAACATGATGGCCATGGTGCCCCAGGATGTTCCCGTCGCGAACGCCATGGCTCCCGAAGTGAGGAAGACGATGGCAGGGATCAGCTCAATGGCGATTCGGTCGGATAACAGCAGCGTCAGGAAGCTTGATGTCCCAATCGCTTCGGTGACGGATCCCATGGACCACGCGAGAACGAGAATCATCATCGCGAGCATCATTGACCGAAATCCGCCGACGGAGGCATCCACGCATTCTTTGAGGGTCAGGATTCTCTGGACGATCGAGAGGAAGGCAGCCATGAGCGCGCCCGACAGTGAGCCCCAGAGTAGGGCATCGTATGATGAGGCCTCGCCGAAGACGTCCCTCAGGTTGGCGCCTGGACCGACGACGGCTCGCCCTGATGTGTAGAGGCCAACTAGGACGACAATAATGACCGTGAGGACCGGAAGCGCGGCGTTGTACCACAGTCGTGGCGCGCCCTCTTTCGGGTTCATGTCTTCCGACTCGGTGTCGACTGCCAAGTTCGCGCCCGGACGATAGAGTCCCTGTCCGTTCGCGGCTCGTTTCTCGGCAGCGGCCATGGGACCGAAGTCTCGCCCTGTCACTGATGTCAGGAAGACGAGGACCAACGCGAGGAGGGGATAGAAAAGGTAGGGGATGGTTTCTACGAAAATCGAAAACGAACTGACGTCGAGTGCTGCGGCCGCCCCGGGAGTCTGCTCGGCCGCGATGCCAAGGCCGTCGCCGATCAGGCTGATTTCATAACCGACCCATGTCGAGACCGGCACGAGCGCTGCCACCGGTGCCGCTGTGGAGTCAACGAGATAGGCCAACTTTTCGCGGGAAATCTTCAGACGGTCCGTAATCGGCCGCATGGTGTTCCCGACAATGAGTGTGTTGGCATAGTCGTCGAAGAAGATGGCCATGCCCGCTCCCCACGTGGCCATTTTTCCTCGTCGCGGCGTTCTCGCCATCGGCGCTACTGCGTCCACGATGCCGCGAGTCCCGCCGTTCTTCGAGATCAACCCAACCATCGCACCCAGGAAGAGTGTGAAGACCATGATGCTCGCATGATCTGCATTAGCGACGGCCGGGACGATGAACTGATCGACGAACCGGCCGGTGGCGGTGATAGGGTTGAACCCACCAACGGCCAGTGCGCCCAGCCACACTCCGACAAAGAGCGCAGTCACCACTTCCCTGAAGATCAAGGCCAACGCGATCGCGACGATGGGCGGAAGGATCGAGTACCACCCAGACGTGAGGGTGGGGTCGACCGTAAATGTCTCGTCACCCACCAGAACTGTGAGTGGAAGCTCCTCCCGGCTGGCGACCGTCATGTCTCTTGCCGTCGCCGAGTTGTGGCTGTCCACCGTGCCGCTTCCCAGGACCTTTCCTGACGCGTTGCGGATCTCGAACCAGAGGGACTCCTCGGTTCCACCCCCAACCATGATTTCGAATGGGACGTTCTTCAGTACGACTTGAGGGTGTTCCTTTACTTCTTGTCCAGCCGCGGGGAAGGCCAGGGGGAGCATCACGAGCAAAAGAAGAACAGAGCGCAGTCGCATGAGTAGGACGTTTTTTGGAGACGATGACGGCTTGCATGTCGCTTCCGTCCCCCCGTTCTCGGGGACCCGCGCGACGGCCGTAGAATGGGCAATTGGCGGCGCTCATGACAGTACCGCGAACCGTCGTTGACCCGGGGCACACGAGGGCCGAACTTACCGTACCCCAAGCCGCCGGAGCCCCTCTGGGACTGGTAGCCGGCCTTCGAACCCGACGAGATGCCTGAACAGAACCGCATCCCCGTGATGAGTGAGTCCGACGTGCGTCGGGCCGTAGCTCGAATGGCCCGAGAGATCGTGGAGCGCAATGGGGGGACAGATGGACTTGTCCTTATGGGGATTCATCGTCGCGGCACACACATCGCGGCTTTGATTCAGCAGGAAATCGAGCAAGCAGAGGGTGTCGCCCTCGATACCGGATCTCTGGACATTACGCTGTACCGAGACGACCTGGAGGTGATCGGTCCGCGACCGGTGATCGGAGGCACGGAACTCCCAACCGGGGGGATCGACGACCGATGCATCGTCATCATCGATGACGTCGCTTATACCGGGCGTACGGCCCGAGCGGCGTTGAACGAACTCCACGACTGGGGGCGTCCGAGTCAGATTCTCCTCTGCGTGCTGGTCGATCGCGGCGGGCGGGAACTTCCGATTCACCCCGACATCACCGGCCGCGAGGTTCAGGTTCATCCCGGCCAGCGGGCAGAGGTGCTCGTTCCGGAGCTGGATGGGCGACTTGGAGTCGAGATTGTGCAGGCGAAAACGGAGGCTTTGTGAGCGAGACCGTGGCACCTTTCGGGAAAGATCTGATCGGGCTCGAGGATCTGACGGCAGAGCAGATTCTCTCGATCCTCGACACCGCGGAGCCGTTCAAGGAAATATCGGAGCGCAGGATCAAGAAGGTGCCAGTCCTGCGCGGCAAGACGATCGTTAACCTCTTCTTCGAGGCGTCGACGCGTACCCGCGTCTCATTCGAGTTCGCTGAGAAAAGATTGAGTGCCGACACGGTCAATATCTCTTCGTCCGGCTCCTCAGTGACGAAAGGCGAGACGCTGGTCGACACCGCCCGGAACCTCGAGGCGATGCGCATCGACATGGTCGTGATGCGGCATGGCTCTTCCGGCGCCGCACGCTTTTTGGCGGATCGGATCCCATCCAATGTCATCAACGCTGGGGATGGGGCTCATGAGCACCCGACACAGGGACTTCTCGACCTGCTCACGATCCGTGACCACCGGGGCCGACTCGATGGCCTCAAGGTGTGCATCGTCGGCGACATCCTGCATTCAAGAGTCGCACGATCGAACATATATGGGCTCAGGACTCTCGGCGCTGAGGTCGGGATCTGTGGGCCACAAACGCTCCTGCCTCCGGCCGTGGCGGATCTGGGAGTTACGGTGTTTCCTCACATCGAAGAGGCGATTCAGTGGGCTGACGTGCTAAACGTCCTCCGGCTTCAGTTGGAGCGGATGGAAGCGGGCTATGTGCCGAGTCTGCGTGAATACAACCGGATCTGGGGGGTCTCGACGGCTCGACTCGAGGCCGCACCGAAGGATCTGCTCATTTTGCACCCGGGACCAATGAACCGCGGGGTCGAGATCGACTCGGACGTCGCGGATGGCCCGCAACAAGTGATTCTGAATCAGGTGACAAACGGCGTGGCGATTCGTATGGCAGTTCTGTATCTGCTCGCAGGTGGACGGCCTGAGAAGGCCGAGGCCGCGAAGAGGGGAGGTGAATCATGAGCGAGAAAATTCTTCTGAGGGGCGGTCGGGTCGTTGACCCGAGCCAGTCTCTAGACGCGAACGTCGACGTCCTCCTTGCGGCCGGGGTCATCGCCTCTGTTGGTGAGAGCCTCGACGCGCCGGAAAATGCCAAGGTCGTCGATTGCGGCGGGTTGATCGTTACCCCGGGCCTGATCGACGTTCACGTTCACCTCCGTGAGCCGGGCGGTGAGCACAAGGAGACGATCGCAACGGGTACGGCTTCAGCCGCGGCCGGTGGGTTTACGGCGATTTGCGCGATGCCGAACACGACTCCTCCCATCGATGACCAGGCGACGGTTGGCTATGTCGTGGCTCAGGGAAAAGCCGCCGGGTTCAGCAAGGTCTATCCGGTCGGATGTATCTCGGAGGGGCGGGAAGGCAAGCGACTGGCTCTTGTCGGAGAGATGGTCGACGCCGGAGCCGTCGCGATAACAGATGATGGAAGCCCGGTCATGGACTCCGGGCTGATGCGGCTGGCACTGGAGTATTCACAGACATTCAACATACCGGTGGCGGATCACCCCGAGGACCTGACGCTGACCGCGGCGGGTCATATGAACGAGGGCATCGTTTCGGCTCGCCTTGGCCTGACCGGTAAGCCAAACGCAGGTGAAGACATCCATATCGTCCGCGATCTGCTGCTCGCGGAACTCACAGGTGGGCACATCCACCTTCAGCACATCTCGACCGCGCATGGAGTGGAGGCAATTCGCCAGGCGAAGGCCCGTGGTGTTCGGGTAACGGCGGAAGCTTCACCCCACCATCTGGTTTTGACACACGAAGCGGTCGAGGGATACAGGACCGAAGCGAAGATGAACCCACCGCTGCGTAGGCCGGAGGACGTCGACGCAGTTCGCGCCGGTGTGGCGGACGGAACACTCGATACGATCGCGACGGACCACGCGCCCCATCATTACGACGAAAAAGAGGCTGCCTTCGCAGACGCACCGAACGGTATAGTCGGTTTGGAGACGGCGATTGGGGTCATCATGACTCGCGTGGTCGCGGAGGGCGTCATCGACCTGCCGACAATGGTGGAGCGCATGAGTTGTCAGCCGGCGCGGGCCTTCAATCTCCCCGGTGGCACGCTCGCAGAAGGTGGGGTGGCCGATGTGACAGTACTCGACCCGACGGAAACTTGGACCGTCGATGCCAAAGCCTTCCTGTCGAAGAGCGGTAATACGCCGTTCGGCGGTTGGGAACTGACGGGTCGCGCACGTATGACGATCGTCGATGGACGGGTGGTCTGGTCGGCGTGACGTCCGTCTTACATCGTTGGCGTGTGGGCACTAAAAGAGACCCGGGGGCGTTTCGCCTCCCGGGTCTCGATGCTTTCGGCGCTACAGGGCTGCCGGAGCAGGCCTCAGGCCAAGGCGTTCACGTGCCGCGCGAGCTGCCCCTTGATCCGGGCGATCCGGTTCGGATGGAACAGACGGCGTGTCCCCGCACGGTCCAGCAGGGCAACCGCAGCGATGAGAAGCTTCGCGCCATCGGCGGCACTCTCAGCGGCTCGTACCTGTTTGATCGCATTACGGATACGCGAACGCTCTGCCCGATTCTTCGTACGGGCAGCAGCACTCAGGACCATCCGCTTCTTTGCACTTTTGATGTTCGGCATTGCTTCGCTCGGTGAGCGGTTCTTCGACAACTCGTTAGCGAGAAAAGCTAGAGGAGACCCTGGATGGGATCAACGGGTAGGGACGCGTTCAACGTGGAGATACCTTAGTCGGATATGGACGCACTTATCCTGATTCCGGTTCTGATGTTTTCCATCGTCGTGCACGAGGTCGCCCATGCGTGGCAGGCCCGGCGCGAGGGGGACAACACTGCCCATGATCTCGGACGAATTACCTTCAATCCGATCCCTCACCTCGATCTGTTCGGATCGGTCATTGTGCCCGCCATGCTGTACGCCTCCGGCACGGGGTTCCTGTTCGGGTGGGCGAAGCCGGTGCCGGTGAATCCGGCTAACTATCGTGAGTACGTCGCGGGTGACATTCGCGTGTCGATGGCCGGGATCGTTTCGAATCTGATCCTCGCGGGGATCTCGACGGTTCTGCTCGCGATCGTCGTGAAAGCAGATGCGATGACGAGCGGTGGTGAGATGGTCCTCAACCCGCTTCGCCAGGGGCTCGAGTGGTCGCTACTCATCAACCTGGTGCTGGCGTTCTTCAACCTGCTGCCCATTCCGCCTCTCGACGGCTCGCATGTTCTGGCGCATCTGCTGCCATCAGGACTCGCGACGAAATATCGAAACTTCGGACAGTACGGAATTCTGGCGCTGATCGGCATCATGTATCTGGGCCGATACACTGGCTTTGATCTGTTTTCCATTGTTCTGTGGCCCGTGTACTTCTTCGTCGACATCGCTTACTGGTTCATACGCTTGTGGATCTGACCGTCGCCGAGGGTGCTCCAGATCGCGAGGGGTTTTTCCTGGTCGAGCTCGACCGGTTCCAGGGACCGCTCGACCTCCTTCTACATCTGATTCGCACGCAGGATATCGACATCTTCGATATCCCGATCTCGCGGATCACGGATCAATTTCTCGGGGCTATCAATAAGCTCGAAGCCCATGATCTGGACTCGGCAGGCGAGCTCCTCGAGATGGCCGCTGCCCTGATCCACATCAAGGCGCAAATGCTCCTCCCTCGCCCCATCGAGGACGAGGACGCCGATCCTCGGGCTGAACTGGTACGTCGGTTGCTCGAGTATGAACAGATTCGAGAAATCTCGGAGCGGCTCAGGGCGGCTGAGGCCGATCGGGGCCGAAGGCGAGGGAAAGGATACGCTCCGGCGCGCCCTCGTCGACCGATCAATGAAATCCCTCTAGAAACCACGTGGGATGAAGTGTTCGCCGCGGCGCTAAAGGTCGAAATGCCTGTGCCGTACCAGCGGGAGCACAGGGTGACGACACGGACAGTCACCATGGAGGAGAAATCGGTCCTTATTCTCGAATCCTTGAAGAGCTCCACACGCGTCGAGTTCAGTCGCCTGTTGGAAGGGTTCAAGGATCGATCTCATGGCGTCATGACCTTCCTTGCCGGATTGGAGCTAACGCGGCGCCGGATCCTCTTTCTTCGCCAGACACGGCCGTTCTCCGAGCTCTGGATCTATCGACGAGAAGAAGGTGACGAGGTGCAAGTGGAGGCCGGTCAGGAAGGGAAGCAGGACGAGCAGGAATACGTACCCACAGCCGAACCAGTGAATGACGAAGGAGCCGACGTTTGAACGTTCATCAGATCGTTGAGGCCGTGCTGTTTGCCTCCGACGCACCGCTCACAGCAGATGAGATCGCCCGAGCGGATGAATCGCTCGACGAGGATCAGGTTGAGGAGGCTCTCCAGTACCTGAGGGCCGAGTATGACGATGCGGGTCGCTCGTTCCAGATCACGGATCTCGCGGAGGGCTACCAGATCCTGACCCGTCCCGAGCTCGCACCGTACCTGGAACGGTTCGACACGGTGCCGCGGCCATCACGACTGTCTGGCCCGGCCCTCGAGACCCTTTCGATCGTCGCCTATCGGCAGCCGATCGGTCGTCTAGAGGTGGAGTACATCCGGGGGGTGGGTGCATCCGGGGTCATGCGCTCCCTCGTCGATCGTCGACTCATCGACATCGTTGGCCGTGCCGAAGGGCTGGGTCGCCCCCTGCTGTATGGCACGACCACCTTCTTTCTGGAGCATTTTGGCTTCAAGTCTCTTGAAGATCTGCCGCGACCCGACGAGTTGCCGGTGTTGTTGCGTGAGCGGATTCCACTCGGGTCGGAAGAGCCGACTGAAAAGGACGATGCCCAGCTCGAGCATGGCGAGGGCGAGGGTGACAATGGAGCCGAACACACACGCAGCGAGGCTGCTGACGAGGAGGAGCCGGTCCATGAGGCCGAGGAGAATGCCATCGTTGACGAGGTCGAAGATCTGGAGGTCGCGAATGACCTTGATGCGGCAGGTCACGATGAGCTTCGTGCTGAGGACTCTGATGACGACGAGACGGATCGCACCCCAGATCCAGCGGGAGGCTGAGGGCCACCCACATGGCTGATCGACAAACCCCCGAGGCTGTTCGCCTGCAAAAATATCTGTCTCAGGCGGGGGTCGCTTCTCGGCGGGAGGCTGAGCGGATGATGCTCGCGCTGCGAGTTACCGTGAATGGAGACACCGTGTCCGAACTGGGTGTGCGTGTGGTGCCGGGACAGGATGAAGTCCGACTGGACGGGGCGGTGGTTGGCGAGAAAACCGAACGGTGGATCGCCTACCACAAGTCGCCGGGTGTTCTGACGACCCGCTCGGACCCCCACGGGGGCCGCACGATCTACGACGAATTGCCGGATGATTGCGGAGGACTGCGGTACGTCGGGCGCCTCGACAGGGACGCAGAGGGTCTGATCTTGCTCACAAATCAGGGCGACGTCGCCCACGAGCTCCAGCACCCGAGTTCCGAGGTAGAGCGTGAGTACCGTGTCGAGGTGGCTGGCCGCGTGACCCGTGACACCACCGGCCGTCTCTTACGAGGGGTTCAGCTTGATGACGGTCCCGCAAGGCCGAAACGGATTCAGCGGGTGAAGCCAGGTGAGGTGACGTCAAATCTGACCGTCGTGCTGATCGAGGGACGGAAGCGCGAGCTGCGCCGACTGATGGCCGCGGTTGGCCACCCGGTAATCCGCCTGAGCCGTGAGCGCTTCGGGCCGATCGCGCTCGGGACACTCGCACGCGGCTCCTACCGAAAGTTGTCCGGGAAAGAAATCAGTCAGCTTAAGCGGGCGGCCGGGATGCTCTAACGCAACTCGACGAGTACTACTTCAACTGGTCTGGACTCGGCGGCATTGTCCAGCAAAAGCGTCTCAAATATCCCCAACCCGGGCGGATCCGGCGGCTTCGAGCGATGTGGTCCAGCCATCCGGGCGTGTTAGCTCTAGTCGACCGTCGTGGATTATCACCACCGCTACCGGTGCTTCCTCCACTCGCCAATCCAGTTTCCCCCCGGGGGTGAGAACGACCCTGCTATAGGCGAACCAGGTGTTGGGCTGACTTTGCGTCTCGCCAGGCCGCGCGGGTGGTCCGGCCTTGTTCGCGGCTGGCCGAGAGATCCCTCTGCTTCTGCTCGCGTTTGCGATGAGACGAAATATCGTTTGCCCGACGTTCGTGACCTGATGGGTCACCGGCTGCTCTCTGTACGAGGTCACTCCACGCACTGATCCGATCCTTCCGGGAGGCGGATCTCGTGAAACCGTCCCTTTCCACGAGCCGTCGACCGATCGCTGATCGGTCGATGAGATGCCGATCGTCACGTACGAGATCGGGGTGCTGTGGGTGTGCAGCAGCGTGGTGTCGCCAGGCTGAATCTGTACATTGAGCACCCACATCCGGGTCGATTCGTACGGGAGCCTGTGTCTCGGCTCCTACTGGACCGGGACCACGCGCTGAGACAGTGCCGCCTCTGGTAGCAGGGCGGCGTGGACTGCAGATCTCGATGAGATGAGTAGCGCGGTGAGCAACGGGGAAGGCATCAGCCGAACGATCATCCTCAAGAGAACTCCTCCGGAGAACTTCTTCGAAGGTGCGTCGTGCCACTAATGGAAAGAGCGGCGACCCTTCCACAATTCGGGGTGGAACAGCAACAGGACCGTATAGATCTCGAGCCGGCCCACGAGCATCAGGAACGTCAGTACCGCGAGGCCCGGCGAAGATATCCACCCATAGTTGTTGGTCGGGCCCAATTCTGCGAAAGCAGGACCGACGTTTCCCACCGAAGCGATACTGCCTCCGATCGCGGTCAATGGGTCGATTCCGGTCATTGCCAAGGCCATCGCTCCGGCCAGGCAGAGCAGGAGGTAGAGGATCACGAAGGCGACGACCTTTGTCGCGACCTCCTCCCGGACTGGCTTCGTGCCGATGCGCGTTACGAAGACCGCCCGGGGATGCAGGTGTTTTCGAAGCTCATTACCCGTCTGCTTGAGGAGCAGGAGCACACGTAGCGCCTTGATCCCACCACTGGTACTGCCGGCCATTCCGCCAACGAAGAAGAGAGCGAACAGAAGCATGCGCGCACCAGGCACCCACTGTGCGTAGTCGGCGCTGACGTAGCCCGTGGTCGTGGTGATGGCCATGACCTGAAAGAGGCCGTCACGAATGGACGACTCGACGCCGGAGCCCGAGCCGCTCGCGAGGTTGAGTACGGTGACCACCGCAGCAGCCACGAGCAGGATCATCGTGAAGAAGCGCCATTCCGCGTCCTTCAGGTACGCGAGTCGCCCGGTCGCTGCTCGGAAGTGGAGCGCGTAGTTCACGCCGGCTAAGTACATGAACACGATCGTGACCCACTGGATGAACGGCGACATCTGGGCCATGGACGTGTTGCGGGTACTGAATCCCCCCGTGGCCATGGTCGAGAAGCTGTGGTTGATCGCATCGAATGGCCCCATGCCGCCCAGCAGATATAGCAGCGCTAGCAACGCTGTCAGACCGAAGTATACGAGCCATAGAAGCTCGGCTGTCTGGGCAATTCGGGGTCGTAGGCGTTCTGGGGTCGGCCCCGGGACCTCTGCCCGAAAGAGCTGCATGCCTCCGACGCCGAGGTAGGGCAGGACCGCGATCACGAGCACGATGATGCCCATGCCGCCGATCCAGTGCGTCAGGGAACGCCACAGAAGCACCCCGTGGGGCAGGGACTCGATGTCGGCGAAGACGGTGGCACCCGTCGTCGTGAACCCGGACATCGCTTCGAAGACGGCTGCGACCGGATCGTCCAGGACACCGGAGAACAGGTAGGGGAGCCCTCCGAAGACCGCTGTTGCTGTCCAGGCCATTGTGACGATGGCAAAGCCCTCTCGGACGGTGACGTCGCCCTCGAAGCGGGTGAGCATGTAGACGCCCCCCCCAACGAGGAATGTGATCCCGGCCGACTGAAAGAAGGCGGTCGCGTCTCCGTCACCGTACGCGAGGGCGACCAACCCCGTGAGGACGAGTGAGAGGGCGATGAATACCTGCAGCAGCCCGACGACGTTGGCGACCTTCCGGAGTGACATTAGCCGAAGAGCGCCTCGACGTGATGGATCGCCTCTGGCATGGCGAAGACGATGACGTCGTCACCAGGGCGCAGCACGTCCTCACCGCGTGGGAGTATGATCTCCTCGTCTCGGAGGATGGTCCCGATGACGGCCTCCTTCGGAAAGTCGACATCCTTCAAAGCCTGACCCACGATCCGGGAGTCGCCGCCGACGACGAACTCGATGACCTCGGCCTCGATACCGGAGAGGGAGGCGACGGTCATGACCCGGCCGCGCCGGATGCGCCGGAGAATCGCGTTGACCGTGGACATGCGGGGGGAGATCGCTGCGTCCACACCGACGGCAGGAATGAGCTTTAGGTACTCGAATTTGTGAACGAGGCTCAGCACCTTTACGGCCCCGGCCTCTTTCGCAATGAGGCTCGACAGGAGGTTGGTTTCGTCGTTTCCAGTCGCGGCGATGAATCCGTCGGATCCGCTGACGCCCTCCATTTCGAGCAACTCCAGATCGGTCGCGTCCCCGTGCAGGACGAGTGATCGGGTCAGATGTTCAGCCAGTTCCACGCATCGACGTCGGTCTCGATCGAGGAGCGTGCACTCGACGTGCATCTCCTCAAGTAGCTCAGCGATATACTGCCCCTCTGTGCTGCCCCCGGCGATCATCACGCGCTTCAGGTCGAAGGCGTCGTAGCCTGCGAGCGGCGGCACTGTATCGATTTCACTCGTCGGCACGAGCAGGTAGATACGATCACCGGCTTCGATGGTTGAGTCTGCCTTGGGGATCTGGGTCTTCCCGTCACGAACGATCGCGGCGGTGACGTAGTGGTAGCCTCCGGAGAACTGAGCCCGCAGATCGCGGATGGACTTGCCGGCTACGGGGGCTCCCTCCCTAACCTTCAGACCGACTAGCTGCACGCGGCCGTCCGCGAACTCCGCCACTTCCGTAAACGCGGGATTCTGGAGGAGTTGGACCGTCTCACGAGCGCACTCCCGCTCCGGATTGACCATCAGATCGATGCCCATGTGCTCTTGGGAGAGCACTGCGTCGGTCTCGTAGTAATCCGGGTTCGAGATCCGTGCGACCGTGTATGGGACTCCCAGGCGTTTCGCAGCGAGGCAGGCGATGAGATTCACTTCATCATGGCTCGTGACGGCCAACAGCATGCTGGCCTCCCGCACTGACGCCTGCTCGAGAGCGGAGACGGAAGCCCCGTTGCCGACCACGGTCTGGACGTCGAGTTGTTGGGCCGCGTGCTCGGCCTGCTCCGGGCCCGCCTCGATGACGACGACGTCCTGGTGTTCCTCGGACAGTCGCTGCGCGAGATGGTATCCCACCTCACCAGCGCCAACCACGACCACTCTCATGGCAGCGGTACCCCGCATTCTGCGATGCATGCTCCGTCCGGATGGTCCGGAGCCGACCGAGTAAAATTAGCCTCCTGCGGGCACCGCCAATAGTGCCACTACGCTCGCCGGTGCCGCCTGACAGCACCTCGGGTCGTGCGCTATCTTCACAGGCTCGGGCCCGTAGCTCAGTTGGTTAGAGCAGCCGACTCATAATCGGTAGGTCCCAGGTTCAAGTCCTGGCGGGCCCACTGGCCGAGGCCCCTTCGATCGGAAGGGGTCTCGGCGTTCTGTTCTTCAGCATTCGGATTCGTTGCATTTCATCTGAGAGTGAAACCAAAATCATGACAGTCTCAGGTCAGAACTCACGAGACGGGGGGAGGCGCAGGGAGCCTGGATCGGGGCTCGGTGGCGCGTGTTGGCTGTCGCGGTCCTAGTGCGATTTGCGTTCAACAAGCTCGTGGGTTTCCGAGTCGGCATGGAAGGCGTGAATGATCGTAGGCTCGGTTTTGTCGATCACTTCCACAGACCCTCATGAAGCCGCCACCGGTCTGTGGTAAATGCGGAAAACTGACCTTCGCTAGCAAGGCGAAGGCAGAGGAAGCGGCCTATCGCCTCCAGCACGATCATGGCACGCGACTTTATGCGTATGCGGACCACGGCGGATGGCATCTCACGGCTGACACACTTCAGGGCAAAGGTCGAGCGCATCGTGGCTGACGCGGGCGAATAATCATCTGCAGTCAGTGGGGTTCCGCCGGCTGCCTGGGAGGCAGGCCTTCATTGCCTCCTCACCTCCCGCTCCCCAGCCTCTGAGTATCATCCACAAGGAGGACATATGTCGGGCGGGGGTTTCTGTGAGCGGCGTTGAGGGGCCTATCCTGAGTGATTCGATACGCGAGTGCGGTTCCTGCTCTGCCTGCTGCACCGTGCTGGGCGTTCATGAGATCAAGAAGGGCACGTACCAGACCTGCGAGCACCTCTGCGAGGCGGGCTGCTTGATCTACGCGGAACGCCCGGGATCGTGCCAGACGTTCGAATGCCAGTGGTTGCGCGGAGTGCTTGAGGTCGATGGAGCCATCGACACAGAAATGCGCCCGGACGCCTGCGGCGTGATCTTCGACTACCAGCCTGAACCGATGTTCGGCGAGGTGTTCACGGCATGGGAGGTGGAGCCTGGTGCGTCGGCCAGCAGCCACGCGAGGAGCATCGTCAAGGGACTCGCGGAGAGATTCCTTGTCATGATCGTGACCCGCGGCCTGGACGGCGAGAAGAGGCCAGGTGAAGGCAGCTTCGTCGGTTCGCCACATCTGGTGACGCAGCCGGCCGACGCGATGTGGAGCGGGAAAGCGAGATGATCCACCTTGCGTTCTCGCTAGACATTTCTAGATGTCGAAGGGTCACTCCTCCGGTTGTGGAGGCTTCCGAAGCCGCTTCGTATCGCCGCGTTTTCGTTTCGCTTCAAGGCGCTTTCGCTTGGTCGCCCGGGAGGGCTTCTTCGCAGGCTTGCGGGGCTTCACCACTCGATTCAACTCCTCGAGACGTGCCCGGAGCCGCTTCAGCGCCAGCGATCGGTTTCGGAATTGGCTGCGTTCATCTCTGGCGATCGCGCGCACACCAGTGGGCATGTGAACGAGCCGCACGCCGCTCTCGGTGGCGTTCTGGTGTTGACCACCAGGGCCACCCGCACGGAAGGTGTCGACGCGACACTGTCCGAGCAGTGCTTCGTCGTCGTCCGGAATCGAGACTGTGAGACGTTCGTCGGTCATGGCTTCACGACCAGATCGTTGACTGGACATCCTATGGAAGAACCCGAGCCAAGGAGCTACTGTACGGCCTCGACGGCATCGAACTGCTCCAACAACCCTTCATGATAATAGATCAGACGGACCAGAACCCAGGCGCGAAGGTTCTCTTCAGTCTCGCCTGTTTAGTCGTGATCGTGTTCGGTCTCCAGTTCGCAGCTCCGATTCTGCTGCCCTCCGCCCTGGCTCTGTTCCTCGCGGTGTTGAGCCTGCCGATGATGGTCTGGCTTCGGAAACACGGGCTACCGAAGGCTAGCGCCATCATTCTGCCGCTCATCGTCAATGTGGCTGTAGTCTTCCTGCTGATTCTCGTGGCGAGCAGCTCGGTGTCCGAACTTCAACGGGAACTGCCGACCTACATCAACACGCTGCAGCAGCTTCAGGTCGTGTGGATTGAGTCGTTCGAGGCTCGAACTGACATCATCATGAGTGACTGGGTCGATACCGACCTGCTCTTCAATCCAGGTGCGATCCTCGGCTTTGCCGGGGGCGCGGTTGGGTGGGTCACACGCCTCCTGTCGATGACGTTCTTGGTCTTCCTCATCATGGCGTTCATGCTGAGTGAGGCTTTGGTGTTCCCGGCCAAGTTCCAATACCTGACCGGCCGTAACGGTCTCGAAGAGGATCGCCTCTCCAAGGTTGTTACGGAGGTTCAGAGCTACCTCGGCATCAAGACGGTGATCTCGCTTACGACAGGCCTGATCCTTGGCAGCTGGGCGTATGTGATGGGGCTCGACTTCCCGGTCCTGCTGGGCCTAGCGGCTTTCCTGCTCAACTATGTGCCGACGGTTGGATCGATTATCGCCGCGATTCCCGCTGTTCTTCTGAGCGTCATTCTCTACGGCTCCGTGGGTCACGCGTTTCTCGTCGCTGCTGGTTATGTAGTCGTGAATTTGGTCTTCGGAAACATCATCGAACCCAACCTTCTGGGTCGCCGGCTCGGGCTGTCCACGCTGGTTGTGATCCTGTCTCTGTTGTTCTGGGGATTCATATGGGGCCCGCTGGGTGCACTGCTGTCCGTTCCGCTGACCGTAGTCCTCAAGATCTGGCTCGAGAACACTCCAGACCTTCGATGGGTCGCGATCCTTCTCGACAAAAATCCTCCGCCGGTCGCAGATGTGACTGCGGACGCGGGAGACTGATATGCCACAAGTCCCTTTTTCGGAACTTCCTGATCACGGACGTCTCTGGGTGTTTCCCCTGAGTCGGACCCTTGAGGCGACAGAAGGCGAAGCGTGCCTGAGCGTAGTGGACTTGTTCCTCGAGCGATGGGCGGCTCACGGCATGCCGCTTCGGTCCGCGCGTGCACTACTCGACGATCAATTCCTGCTGATCGGTGTCGATGTCGATGCAGAAGCGCCGTCTGGTTGCTCGATTGACGCGCTCGTGAATCAGCTCAGAGCGATGGGGCAGAAGATTGACATTGCGTTTATCGATCATTCTTCAGTTTGGTACCGGAAAAATGGTGAAGTAAGGACAGCGACCCGAGGTGTTTTCAGGGAGCTGGCGAAGGCCGGCGACGTGGATTCACGAACCCACGTCTTCGACACCAGTCTGACTCGTGTGGATCAGTACCGTGCGGGTAATCTGGAGCGTGAGGCCGCCGCCACCTGGCATGGACGCGCCTTCTTCAAGAACACACTGCCGGCCTGACCTTGGGCCCACACCTCGCGTTGTCGGGGCCTCCTGTCTGTCGGGTGCTGTCAGTGCCTCAAACCAACGCATCCGCGAGGAATGCCGCGCCGGCTCTGTCGCCCCAGAAGTCTGGCTTCCGGAGAGATCCCTGGATGAATCCGACGTGCCCGCCGTAGTCGGTCGTCACCATACGAATGTCGGGATTCGCTGCTGCTCTCGCTTCCGGGATCGAGTCCGCGGGAAGGAACGGGTCATTGCGCGCGTGAAGGAGCAGGGTCGGTACCCGAACCTCGGGCAGGAAAGCGGCGCTCGAACAGCGCCGATAGTAATCGTCCGCGTCGTCGAAGCCGTTCAGGGGTGCCGTAACGGCCTCGTCGAACGCCCGAATGGTACGAGCACCGTCGACCTGATCCATGTCGAGTACCTCGGCGAGGCGGTCGCGCTTGGTGGACACCTTCTGCCGTAATGACCGCATAAAATAGTCGCTGTAGACGCGTCCCATGACAGATCGCTCAAGCAGGGAGCATCCCGCAGACAGATCGTATGGCACCGACATGGCAACGCATGCATCCAGCATCCCGGTCCCACCGTCGTCTCGCTCGCCCATCGCTTTCAGGATCATGTTGCCACCGAGAGAGAAGCCCATCGCGCCGAGTCTGCGGTCAGGGAAACGCTCGCGAATCGTTTTCAGTACGAGCCCGGGGTCAGAGGTCTCTCCCGAGTGATAGAAGCGCAGTTGCCGATTAGGCTCTCCACTACATCCTCTGAAGTTCATGGCGACAGCCCTGACACCACGCTGGAGAAGTTCGCGCGCCACGTTGCGCATATATCGGCGGTCGGAGGACCCCTCGAGCCCGTGCAGCAGTAGGACGATCGGCGCTCCCTCTCGGGGGTCAAACGTCCAGTCGAGATCGATGAAATCGTCGTCGGATGTTTCGAGTCGCTCCCGTTCGAAGTCCGGGCCGTCTTCGGATCGCAACCACCGGGCGAGCAGTGTCTGAGCGTGCGGCCCACGAGCCCACCATGGTGCCAGGAAGGGCTCCATCGGTTTCAAAGTCCGCGCCCTGGTCGTATTGGGCAACGTCAGTCCATCCATCGTGGCTTGAGGGCTGCGACCTCGTCGAAGACGGGGCACCCCTCGACGTGAGCCCCCGGGAGGTATCCGAGACTCATCAAGAATTCACCCGTGATCTCGCCACCCGTAAAGCGGAACGTCTTCTTGAAGAGGCCTACCCAGTCTGCCTTTTCGAGCGGGTGATGTACGTCCAGCCACTCAGCGAACGAACCATGCGACGCGCGCAGTTCCAGAATGCGCTGAGCGTTCGAGATCGCCGCATCGACCTTCAGTCTGTTCCTGATAATTCCAGTGTCGGCGAGGAGGCGCGCCCGGTCGACCTCGCCGTATTCGGCCACGGCGTCGACGGAGAAGCCGCTGTAGGCGGCTCGAAATCCTTCCTTTTTTCTCAGGATCGTGATCCAGCTTAACCCCGCCTGATTGATCTCCAGGAGCATCCGACCGAAGAGGGCATCGTCATCGTAGATGGGGAAACCGTACTCGCGATCGTGATAGGGGCCATGAAAATCATGCCCCTGGGCGATGTAGCAGTAACTGTTCTTGGGAAACTCACTCACCGGTGCGGCTCCCATGGATCACTGATCGGCAGGGTTCGTACTACGGGTCGTATGTGACGATCCGGTACTGTGCAGGGCTACCCGTTTGCGTCGCCACGGATCCTGAAACGCTTTCGTCGGCGGGCACGCAGGGCCCGCTGACGAGGTTGTCCATGAGGTTAAAGGGAATTGATGGGACTCACCACGCTCGGCGTATTGTAGGCGCTGACCGTGGCGGGCGAGGGAGACAGGACTCCGGTCTTGCGGGCCTCTGCGGTCGTGCACTTACCGGCGAGGATCACCTGCGTGTTCGAGCAGCGGTCGCTCTGACCGCCATCTTCGGGTCCGCTTTCCCGTTTTCGGGTTACGGTTGGGCGGGCAATTCTGAGACGTTCGAGTTTGACAATGGCTTTTACTCGGTCGGCGCCAACGCCTAGTTGCTGGATGGCCCCTTCCGGATCGATGGGGGGATACGGCCTGAGGGATCCCAAGGGCTTCCGCCTGGATTTCTATCTAGACGCCATCCTCTGACACACTTGCGTTGGGCCTAGCCGGAGCGGGGGACGGGCTGCTTCGAACGTGCCCCTAGGGAAACACCTTCATTGAGAGCCAGGTGACCCTGGGTCTGGAATGGGATGGATTCAGATCACGCTGACCGGGGGGGGGGGGGTGAGGGC
>Ga0308018_10000199_pt1 | contig 33035 bp, 26 predicted proteins | sample Neamet282_FD_203130 | JGI IMG/M metagenome (GOLD analysis project Ga0308018, IMG submission 203130) | Marine microbial communities from water near the shore, Antarctic Ocean - #282 | ecosystem: Environmental > Aquatic > Marine > Unclassified | place: Southern Ocean | collected 2014-10-01
CTAACGCTTGGCATAAGGTAGACTTTCCTGCGCCACCACAGCCATCTATAGCGATTATTAGAAGTTGATCGTGTTGATATCTGAGTTGCGCTAATTTAGAGATACGCTGAATTTGTTCTAACCACATTTTCCCTCCATGGAAAATAATTAACCAAAATTTAAAAAAATAATCTAAATAATATACCGCTTAGGCTATCATACACCCTAACATGTTCATCTTTATAGGGACTAATAAATAGGGACTAATATAGAGACTAAATAGGAACTCAACCTCGAACTTGCGGAAACTTTAGCGCTAACACTTGCACCAGGGGGATTTGTTACCTAGTATCGATGTTATTAATCGCTATTCAACGTTTAACGTCATTCCTTATGCTTCTAGTTATCTCGCCTGCCAAAACCTTAGATTTTGAAACTCTCAGCCACACTCAGCTGTTTAGTCAAGGAGACTATCTGGCTGAATCTCAAGATTTAATCAATGTGCTAGCCCCCATGGCTCCCCAAGACATTGCCCAGCTAATGAAATTGAGTGATAAATTAGCAGCCCTTAACACTGCACGCTATGGCAGCTGGAACACACCTTTTACTGTAGATAACGCTAAACAAGCCATTTTAGCGTTTAAAGGAGATGTATACACTGGGCTAGAGGCGAGCACTTTAACCGATGCTCAGCTAACATTTAGCCAATCTCACCTACGTATTTTGTCTGGCCTGTACGGCTTATTGAGACCTCTGGATTTAATGCAGGCATATCGCTTGGAAATGGGCACCAAATTAGCCAACCCTAAGGGCAAGGACCTCTACGCATATTGGGGCAACACTCTTACTGAAGGTCTGAATAAGCTGTTGGCTGAACAAACCAACCCCATATTAGTTAACCTTGCGTCCAATGAATACTTCAAAGCCGTAAAAACCAAAGATCTGGCTGGTCGACTTATCACCCCAGTATTTAAAGATCGCAAGAATGGTAATTATAAAATTATTAGCTTCTTTGCAAAAAAAGCCCGTGGCATGATGGCCCGCTATATCATCGAAAATGAACTCAAAGACGTTGAAGATATTAAATCATTTGATAAGTCTGGTTACTATTATAGTGCCGAGCAAAGCACTAATGACCAATGGGTGTTTTTGCGGGAAGAAGTGTAAATAAGGCTATGCCAACCACATCCATAAAGCCCCATAACGGGCTGCTTTTCCTATGACGATGAGGCTCAAACACAGTTTCTTTGGCCAGCCCAAGTAACCCGCAGCCAAACAAAAACCATCGCCAATAATTGGCACCCAACTCAGCAACAGCAACCAGGCACCATAGCTGTGTAGCTGGTCAATCCGTATGGCCGGCAAGGTGAACATCTTTTCTACACGGTGTCTGATGGTTTGCTTAGCAACAGTTTGAGTTTTCCTCAGTCTACGGGCCAATAGGCCGCCCATAAAAAAGGTGGCATACGCACCTAAACTGTTACCAGAGGTTGCAATAAGCCATAACCAAAATGCATTCTCTGGCTGCTCTATTAACATGGCTGCCAACAAGATTTCGGAACCACCTGGTAACAATGTGGCAGCTAAGCCGCTATACACAAACAAAGCAAACCAAGACACCCTATTAACTCATTGGGTAAATTGATTCTGCGTACATATGCAGTTCTTCAAGAATAGAAATTTCACCGGGGTCCTTAGTCTTTTCACCCAACTCATTGAGCTCTTTGGCAAAGTGCTCATAGGTGCGAGCTCCAGAAGCAGAGGCATCGAGTAAACGTTCACTTCGAAAGGCTTCCCATGCTTGCATTTCGTCACCACTTAAAAGATGTGGGTAATTGCGGGCTTTTAAACGCAACAACATTGCTTCCAAACGGCTGTCAGTGAAAGCAAAACCACCTTCACTCCAGGTTTCCGGTTCTTGTTGGTGCACTTGTTCCATCAGTTTCCGGTCATTGTTACTAAAGAAGCCACCTCCATAAAGCCCAGCATCAGGGTCTACGGCAGGGAATTCAGGCCGATTAGAAAAAGCGTCAACCAGTGCCGCACGTAACTCTGCGTCTTGCCGCAAGTATTGTAAATGTAGTTGGCATTGCGCTTTATCAATACTGAACTTCTGGGCTTGTTCGTCAGCTAACGTTTGTAACGGAGCCACCACAGGGCATTTATTAACGTGGATTTCTTTCACCGCTGGGCGCACAGCGTCTATCGGGAGCTGGTCTTTACGACTAAACAAAAGTTCTTGCAACTGCGCCGAGCTGCAGCCTTGCCACATGCGTGGGTCTTGGCGAAGATCAAACACCAGCGCACCATTGTTATTACTTGGATGTTTTGCAAAAGCGCCTACCAATGACAAATAACCGTTGTCCCGCCCATACATTGAAGAAACATGGAGTACTGGTTTACGCATTTGTAAATCTAACTGCCCCCACACTTGGGCTTTATGCTTAAGCTGAAACACATAGTTATATAGTCGGGGTTGGGCTTTTTTAAGTAAACGGGCTAATTCAATAGTGGCTCGCACGTCTGCCAAGGCATCATGGGCATTAGCGTGCTCTATACCATTTGCAGGCGCCAGTTGGTCTAACTTAAGGACTAATTCACCCGCTTCATTGCGGGGCCAGTTAATACCTTCTGGGCGTATGGCTGAAGCAGTTCGTACTAGATCGATTAAGTCCCACCGACTGTTTCCACCTTGCCATTCGCGGGCATAAGCATCAAAAAAGTTACGGTACAGGCCAAAGCGAGTAAATTCGTCATCAAAGCGTAAGCTGTTATAACCTAAGCTGCAGGTACCAGGCAGGCTCATTTGCTCATTAATAAGCGCCATGAATTCAACTTCTGGCAACCCTTCTTGTAAGCATTTTTGTGGTGTGACACCAGTGACCAAACAGGCACTTGGGGATGGAAGATAGTCATCAGCAGGACGGCAATACCACATCATGGGCTCACCAATCGGATTAAACTCTAGATCAGTACGAATGGCCGCAAATTGCGAAGGACGGTCCCAACGTGGATCCAGACCAAAGGTTTCGTAATCATGCCATAGCAATGTTTGAGTTTGGTCCGGTTGATAAGCCACGCGAGAGCTCCTTAAGGGCTGTGCCGATATTTACCGACGATAGGTTTGTTCTACGAATGGCATTTTACACACTCTGCAAGGCAATTGCTTGCCACGCACTAGAGCAAACACCTGTGTATCAATAGGACCATAAGCGATATCAACGTAACCCATGGCTAGGGGAGCGCCTAAGCTAGGACCAAACCCTCCAGAGGTCACTACACCGATCACGTCACCTTGAGCAGTAACCAGCTCAACACCTTCACGCACGGGGGCCTTACCTTCTGGCAACAAACCAACACGGCGGCGTTTTGGACCATTAGCCATTTCAGCAAGAATGATTTCTGCACCAGGAAATCCCCCTTCACGATCTCCTCCAGCACGACGACTTTTTTGAATACCCCAGGCTAAGTTAGCAGAGATTGGCGTTGTATCTTGCTTTAGGTCATGACCATACAAACACAAACCAGCTTCTAAACGCAGAGAATCACGCGCACCTAAACCAATCCATTCCACCTCATCAAAGGCTAGTAAACTTGCTGCTAGCGCTTCAGCACGATCATTGGCGACAGAAATTTCAAAACCATCTTCACCTGTGTAACCAGCGCGGCCAATAAAACAATCATGCCCTAAAATAGACACCGCTGCGGCATCCATAAACCGCATGTCCGCAACCTCTGGCGCCAAGCGAGCTAACACTTCGCTAGCCATAGGGCCTTGTAGGGCCAGCAGAGACCGGCTATCAAGCACTTCTAGCTTGATATCATTACCAAAATGAGCACGCATATGAGCGATGTCTTGTTCTTTACAACCTGCGTTGACGACCACAAAAAAATGGTCTCCCGCATTGGTCACCATTAAATCATCCATAATGCCGCCCACTGCGTTGGTAAAAAAACCATAACGCTGTCGCCCTTCGGCAAGGCCCACATAATCGGCTGGAATTAAACTTTCTAAAGCTAGGGCAACGGCTTCCATCGACGTGCCGGTAAGGCGTACTTGCCCCATATGGGAAACGTCGAACAGGCCGGCTTGAGCGCGACAATGCAGATGTTCTTGTTTTACACCCATGGCGTATTGCACAGGCATGTCGTAGCCAGCAAAGGGAACCATTTTGGCTCCTGCTTGAATATGCATGGTATGAAAAGGGGTGGTTAACAAAGAATTAGACATAGTTTCTCGCGGCTTTAATTCAAATTAAGGGTCTGCCGCGATTATAGCAAGTTTCCTATAGGAAACAAAATTTCTTTATGTGACTGCCAATTTATGGTGAGTTTATCGGGCAACTACCCATAAGACTAGTGCATCCTTCTCACTCAGGCTCACTAACGCATGACCCATATTGGCATCGTAATACATGCTATCACCAGCCACCATCGCTACAGGCTCGTAAAACTCAGTATACAACGCGAGCTCACCTTCTAAGACTAATAAAAACTCCTCTCCCTCATGACGAACCCAGTCACCAAAGTCATCAAAGCTACGTGCACGTACACGCGTTTTAAAGGGTACCATCTTTTTTCGAGCAAGGTCTGTTGATAGCAATTCGTGTTCATAAGTACTTGTTGGGTGCGGCGTACCCTGCCCTGACTTTGTCAGCACTCGGCGCCCAGAAGCCATTGTACTGCGGGGCTTAGCGAAAAGCTGAGGGATATCAATCTGCAGTCCATTGGCTAATTTCTGCACCGCTGTAAAGGTGGGGGAAATCTGCTCATTTTCAATTTTGGAAAGGGTTGAGCGCGCCAAGCCTGTTTTTTGACTGGCCTCTTCTAACGTTAAACCTAAACTTTGACGAATTTCCCGTAGGCGCTTACCTAGCTGCAGTGGCTCTACACTAGCTTGCAGGCCAGAACCTGACTCAATCTTTAACTCTGGCATATCTGGTTGTTCTGCGGACATGGTATAGCTCGTTGGTTTCAAAGGATAAAGCCTATGCTAACACGGCTCCCGTCTGGCGTCATGCCATGACAATCAATAGCCTACATAGAAGAAACATAATGGGGAAATATTTCCTATATGCTAATTTATTGATTGAAAGGAATCAAAATGATATGCTTACGGCCAGTTGTATTGGTCTATCGACTATAGGTTGAATATAGGTTGACTATAGGCCCTTAACATTTTAATAATTGATATCAGGAACCAAAAAACATGAGCAACATTCCTGCTGAATTGCTTTATACCAACTCCCACGAATGGTTGGCCGACAATGGCGACGGTACAGTTACTGTTGGTATTACCCACCACGCCCAAGAATTGTTGGGCGACATTGTATTTATTGAAGCGCCAGATGTTGGCCGCAACCTTGATGCTGGCGAAGAATACACCGTCATTGAGTCAGTTAAAGCGGCTTCAGACTCATACGCTCCTATAGCTGGCGAAATAATTGCCTTTAACGATGCCTTAGAAGATGCTCCTGAAACCGTTAACGAAGACCCTTATGTCGAGGGCTGGATTATGAAACTTAAATTGGCAGACGACGCCGACTTAAGCACGCTCCTTAGCGCTGAAGCCTATACCGACGTTGTTTTCAGCGAAGACTAAGCCACAACTTTTAACGCACAAAGCCCGTATTGTACGGGCTTTGTGCGTTGTTAATTGCACCAAGTGAGGATCCTCCATGTCTGCACCTACTCTCGCCCCAACACCTATTACACAACTACTTCAAACCAACGCTTTTATCGATCGTCACATTGGCCCCAGCGTTAGCGATAATGAAATTATGCTGCGCCACCTTAACGTGGCCAGTATTGAGGAGCTGTTAGACCAAACAGTGCCAGACAGTATCCGCTTGACCCAACCTTTAAATCTGCCAGCCTCGCAGTCTGAAGTAGACACCCTAGCCCAACTCAAAGAGATGGCCAGTAAGAACACAGTCAATGTTTCTTGTATTGGCATGGGCTACAGCAATACCTTAGTGCCGAACGTTATTTTACGTAATGTCATGGAAAACCCTGCTTGGTATACGGCCTACACTCCGTATCAGCCAGAAATTGCCCAGGGCCGCTTAGAAGCTTTACTTAACTACCAGCAGATGATCATGGACCTTACGGGCATGGAATTGGCTAACGCGTCATTATTAGATGAAGCAACCGCCGCTGCAGAAGCTATGGCTCTGTGTAAACGCGCCAACAAGAAGAAGAGTGTCACCTTCTTTGTCGATGAAAACACCCACCCACAAAACCTTTCTGTCATGCGCACCCGGGCAGAATACTTTGGGTTTGAAATTGTCACGGGCAACCCAGCTACAGATTTATCCCAACACGATGTATTTGGCGTGATGGTACAGTACCCTGGTAGTGACGGCTCTATCTGTGATTTAAAGAGCATCATTGATGCAGCTCACGAACAAAAAGCCCTCGTTGCCGTTGGCGCCGACATTATGAGTTTAGTATTACTCCAATCCCCTGGTGAGCTAGGTGCTGATGTGGTGTTTGGCTCTAGCCAGCGTTTTGGTGTGCCGTTAGGTTTTGGTGGCCCCCATGCTGCATTTTTCGCCAGCAAAGATAAATACAAGAGGTCTATTCCCGGTCGTATTATTGGCGTTTCAATCGACACCAAAGGCAAGCCTGCGTTACGTATGGCCATGCAAACTCGTGAGCAACACATTCGCCGTGAGAAGGCCAACTCCAACATCTGTACGGCCCAAGCTCTACTAGCCAACATGTCGTCTTTTTATGCGGTCTACCATGGCCCTGCTGGCCTACGCATCATCGCTACACGCATTCAACGCTTAACAGCAATTTTGGCTGCGCAACTGGACACTTTAGGGTTTCCAGCCAGCAACCTAAACTTCTTTGACACCTTAACCTTAGCTACCAATGGTCAGCAGGATGCTATTTATCAGCGCGCCCTTGATGCGGGTTATAACTTGCGTAAAGTCGGTACAGACCGCTTAGGCATCAGCCTTGACGAAACGACCCAAGTCACGCATATCCAAACTTTGTTGAATATCTTTGCTGGCGCTCAAGTCGATTTTGATCTAGCCGCAACAGACAGCGTCTGCAGCAGTATTAGCATGGGCATGCCTAATGAATTAATGCGTGAGGACGCTATTCTAGAACACCCTGTTTTTAACAGCTACCACAGCGAAACAGATATGCTGCGCTACATGAAGAAGTTAGAAAACAAAGACTTCTCTTTGGTTCATGGCATGATTCCATTAGGGTCTTGCACCATGAAGCTAAACGCTACAGCACAAATGGCTGCGGTTACTTGGCCTGAATTTGCCAACATGCACCCGTTTGCACCTACTGACCAAACCCAAGGCTACATGGAGTTGATTCGCTCATTAGAAGCTCAGCTGGTAGAAATCACTGGTTACGACCATGTGTCTATGCAACCTAATTCTGGTGCCCAAGGTGAGTACGCAGGCCTTGTGGCTATTCGTAAGTACCAGGCCAGTATAGGTGAAGGTCATCGTAACGTTTGTATCATTCCCAGTTCTTCTCATGGCACCAACCCTGCCAGCGCATCCATGGTGGATATGAAAGTAGTAGTAGTGGGTTGCGATAGCTTTGGCAACGTTGATGTAGCAGAGCTTAAGGCCAAGTCTGAACAACACGCTGAGCAATTGGCTTGCTTAATGATCACCTACCCTTCAACACATGGTGTTTATGAAGAAAGCATTGTAGAAATTTGTCAAATTATTCATGACAACGGCGGCCAAGTGTACATGGATGGTGCCAACATGAACGCTCAGGTAGGCGTCAGCAAGCCTGGTTTGATTGGTTCCGACGTATCACACCTAAACTTGCACAAAACCTTTGCTATTCCCCATGGTGGCGGTGGCCCAGGCATGGGCCCTATTGGTGTGAAAGCTCACCTTGCACCTTTTCTGCCCAACCACCCTGTCGTTCCCGTACACGGCGAAGATAATGGTAATGGCGCTGTTTCTGCAGCACCTTATGGCAGTGGCTCTATCCTGCCTATCTCCTGGGCTTACATTAATTTGTTAGGCTCTGAGGGCCTAGAGCAGTCTACCGCCCAAGCGATTTTGAGCGCCAATTATATGGCCTCACGCTTGAGCGAACACTTCCCAATTTTGTATCAAGGACGCAATGATCGCGTAGCTCACGAATGTATTATTGATATTCGCCCATTAAAAGAAACCACAGGAATTAGTGAAGAAGACATCGCTAAACGGTTAATGGACTATGGTTTCCATGCGCCTACGATGTCTTTCCCTGTAGCGGGCACTTTGATGATTGAGCCTACAGAATCTGAGCCAAAACGAGAAATTGATCGCTTTTGTGATGCCATGGCTAGCATTCGTGGTGAGATTACCAAGATAGAGGCTGGTGAATGGAGCCCTAAGCATAATCCGTTAAAAATGGCGCCACATACGCAGACAGACTTAGCCAGCCACGGTTGGAACCGCGGCTACTCCCGTACTGTTGCAGCTTTCCCATCTTCAGCAACCTTGGATGCTAAATTTTGGCCTACCGTTAACCGCATAGACAACGTTTATGGTGACCGAAATCTTGTTTGCTCTTGCCCTCCAATGGACGTATACGAGGACTAGTAAGCACTGCAATACCTAGCCATAGCACCCAGTCACAGCAAAGCAGTCCTATTCGCTTTGTTGGGCTGGGTGTTTTTGGTTACCTAGCCCCAAGACTTATCAAACGAACGGTGTATCAGCAGCCACTTATCAATTTCTAACTGCTCAATTTAGCCATTGACCCAGATCTAAATTTACTATATTTTGCGACTAAATGACCCACTTAATATAAACCATTTATAGGGGACTCGTGAGAGCTCTGAATCAATTTCTACCTTTATACTTAAGCTGCACGCTTTTGCTTATGGGCAATGGTTTGCTGTTTATCATTATTCCTATGAGCATGCGCTTAGATGGCCAAGATACAGACGCTATCGGCTTAGTAATGTCACTGTATTTTGTAGGCATGTTGTTAGGTTCTTTGTACGGTAGGCATCTTATAAGCCGCGTAGGTCATATTCGCATTTTTGCCGCCTGTGCCGCTGTTGCTACCATGTCCGCTTTGTTGCACAGCATTTGGTCCGTACCTCTTGTATGGGGCGCGTTACGAGTGTTAATTGGATTTACCAACGCCACCTTTTTTATGACCATGGAAACATGGTTGAGCGAGAGCTCCACTAGTGAAAACCGTGCCACAGTATTTGGTAGCTATCAGTTCGTTACCTATTTTGGTTTAGCTCTAGGTCAGCTCATGCTTAACTTTGCTGAACCACAAGACCCTATTCTATATATCTACGTAGCCATGCTGTTTTGTTTATGTATGATTCCGGTACTCATGAGCCGCTCCGGTGGCCCACGGATTAATGAGCCCGAATCTATGCCGCTAAAGACCCTTTACCGAACATCACCTTTAGGTGTTGTAGGGATCATGATTTCTGGTATTTGTTTAGGTGCTTTTTACAACATGAGTAGTGTTTACGGTGCCGACGTGGGTATGACTAAAAACCAAATCGCCACGTTTATGAGTGCCACAATGGTGGGTGGATTCTTATTGCAGTTCCCAGTAGGCAAGCTAGCCGATCTATTTGACCGACGCACGGTATTAGTGATGACTCTGCTTGTAGCCTGTTTGGCTGCTATGGTGTTACCCATTATGGCAGCGCGGGGTGAAATGGTCATTACCATTGTCTGCGCCGTCATTCTTAGTGGCGCATTGGCCTGCGTCTATCCCATCGCCTTAGCCGATGCCTTTGACCGCCTAAAACCCACAGAAATGGTAGCTGCCAGTGGTAAACTTATTTTGGCTTATGCAACAGGCGGGGCCATCGGTCCCTATACCTCTTCGCTGGTAATGAAGCATATGGGTGCCGATGCCCTGTTTGGCTACTTAATCGTAGCCAGCTTGATCTTAGTCGCCTTCGTCATGTACCGCATGAGTATCCGTTCAGCAGTACCCGACGCACTACAAGAGTCTTTCGTGGTTCAAGGTATGACACCTATGGCTACGGAGCTAGACCCCCGCACAGAATACAACAGTTTAGATGAAACCGGCGTGGCTGCAGAGACGGTACTTTTATTGGCAGAAGAAAATCCAGAAGACGTGGTTGAAATCGCGGTAAGTGTAGCGCTTAACCAGCCAGAAGAAGCGGTAAATATTGCCCAAGCTACGGCCTATAACTACCCAGATGAAGCAGTCGCGTTAGCGATTGCCTTGGCTGATGAGCTGCCGCACTTGAAGCTAGATATTATTACTAATGTAGCAGGTTCTGCCCCACAATCAGGCGCAGCCTTAGCGCGCTATATGTGCGGCTTAATCAAGCAAGAAAAGCTCGATCCACAAGCCAGTTTCAATGCGCTCAGCCGTCTTACACTAAAGCTATTAGATGAGGCGCCACAACAAGCCGCAGAAATCGCTGCTATTGTAAGTCATGAAATTGCCGATGACATGCCAGAATTGGTGGCTAAGATCGCCGTATTAGCTGCAGAAGCTGCTCCAGATCAACGGGTAGAAGTAGCGACTGCCGTTACCCATGAAGTTCCTGAGGCCAGCGTAGAAATAGCAGCTGGTGTGGCAGAAACCATAGCGGCAAGCCCGGATGAAGAATTGCATACCTTCTTAGCCTCAGAAGAAGATGAAGGCTATCTAGGCGAAGGCACAGAACTTGCTATTGCTTTGGGGCAAGAAGCACCAGAGCAAGCATTCGATATCGCCACAGCAGTAGCTGAAATACTGCCAGAAGACGCCGCACAAGTAGCTGAGTCCATCGCCCAAACAGATCCTGAACATGCCTCTGATTTAATCGGCAGCATCAGTGAAGTAGCACCAGAAATGGCCGATGACGTGATGTATGCTGTTGCCAGTTCATTACCAGAACAGGCAGAGGAATTGCTCCAAGAGGTACTGTTGGATGCCGAAACTAACTCTCCATCAGACAGGCAGCCTAGCTGACAGGCCAACACTGAAGCAGCGCATCAGCAATGACTTTATTGGCATCAGGTATAATCATTTGCGGCAATGTCTGCGCGTCTACCCACACAACAGGCTGCCCCTCCAAGCCTTTGGCAATACCTGAAAAGCCTTTAACTAGATAGAAATACAACGACACCTGCTTATCAGCATAGTCATGATGTACGGCCTTAAACAGTTCACATGCTTGCAGATCTAGGTGTAAACCAACCTCTTCTTGCAGTTCACGATCTAACGCTTGCAAATGAGTTTCGTGAGTTTCTATCTTACCGCCAGGGAATTCCCATTTACCACCTTGATGCTGCCAATCGGCCCGCTGTGCCATGAGAATACGTTGTTCAGAATCTACAACGATAGCTGCGACCACTTCCACGCGTTTATTCATCGTTATTACCTTTAACTACGGTAATCAGCGTTGATTTTAACGTAATCGTAAGACAAGTCTGTAGTCCACACAGTTTCTTTTACATCGCCACGTTTCAAGTCAACCCTAATGGTAATTTCTTCTTGGTCCATGACCTTCTGACCTGCAGCTTCTGTGTAGCTACTGGCACAACCGCCCTGATCAACTAACAGCGAATCACCTAAATGAATGGTAAGGGTTTTAACATCAAGATTGGGTACACCAGAATAACCCACAGCGTTCAATATACGGCCCCAATTTGGGTCGCTAGCAAACATTGCTGTTTTAATAAGTGGCGAATGGGCAATGGCATAGGCCACCTGCAAACATTCTTCGCTATTAGCGCCACCTTCCACTTCTACACTAATGAACTTGGTGGCGCCTTCGCCATCTCGCACAATAGCGTGGGCTAATTGCTGCATGACTTCAGTCAAGGCTTTACTAAACTTAGCCACTAATTCGCTGTCTTCATCTAAACACAAGTCACTCGCGCCAGTGGCTATAAGAATGCATGAATCGTTGGTAGACATGTCGCCGTCTACGGTAATGCGGTTAAAGCTTTGATCCACAGCTTGGTTTAGTAGGTCTTGGGTCAAGGTGGGTGAACACTGCACGTCTGTCGCAACAAACGCCAACATCGTGGCCATATTAGGCCGAATCATACCAGATCCCTTGGATATACCCGTAAGGGTTATGGTCTGTCCGAAGTGTTCAATCTGAACGCTAGCACCTTTGGTGCGAGTGTCCGTGGTTAATATGCCCCAGGAGGCGTCTTGCCAGCCATTAATATCCATCTGGTTAATGGCTTTGGGTAAACTAGTTAGAATTTTTTCTATAGGGAGTTTTTCGCCGATCACTCCAGTGGAAAACGGCAGCACTTGAGACACATTCAAATTTAGGGCTCGAGCGACCTCATTGCAAGCTGAAAGGGCATCAGCATCGCCAGCCGCACCAGTGCCCGCGTTAGCATTACCCGTATTAATGACTAAAGCTAGCGGGCTGTCATCTTGCAAATGGCGTCTACACAGCTGAACTGGTGCCGCACAGAAAGCATTAGTGGTGAACACCCCAGCCATACTCGAACCAGCTTGGGCTTGCATCACCACTAAATCTCTACGTCCTGGGGTTTTAATACCAGCATCTGTGGTACCCAATTGAAACCCTGCTATCGGGTGATACTTCACTTGCGCTAACAGTCCAACTGCCATAATTTCGCCCCTAGTTTATTATCTGTGACTAGCTTAACTTTCCGTGACATTGCTTGTATTTTTTTCCCGAACCACAGGGGCACGGCTCGTTTCGACCTACCTTAGATGAAGGTATGCCCGCATTTTTTGAAGCTGCTAAAAACTTTTTCTGCTGAGCATCGGTCTGAGCTTGCGCTTGTTCATGGCGAAATTGCATCGCCGCTTGAGCCTGTTCGCGTTTGTTACGTTCTTCTGCTTCTACTTCTTCTGGAGACCTAACTTGTACATGACTCAAGATACGAATAACATCTTCTTTAATAGCAAAAAGTAGCTGTTGGAACAGATCAAAGGATTCTCGCTTGTACTCTTGCTTAGGGTTCTTTTGTGCATAGCCCCGTAAATGAATACCCTGACGTAGCATATCCATAGTCGCTAAATGTTCTTTCCAGCGGGAATCAATCACCTGAAGCATCACTTGCTTTTCAAAGCCACGGATGGTGGCTGCGCCAACCACTTCAGTTTTGGCCTGATAACTCTCACTCAATAGAGTTTGAATTTTTGTACGCAAACCTTCTTCTTCGAGACGGTCATCACTATCCAGCCACTCTTGAACTGGTAAAGCCATGCCAAATTGCTTTTCAAGTTCCACTTCTAGGCCACTTATATCCCATTGCTCTGCAAGACTTTGTGGCGCAATAAAACGATCAATAGCACTATCTAACACTTCAGCACGCACATTGGTGATCACGTCTGCTATATCGTCCGTCGACATTAGCTCGTTACGTTGATCATAAACCACTGTCCGCTGATCGTTGGCCACGTCATCATATTCAAGCAGTTGTTTGCGCATGTCGAAGTTACGGCCTTCAACCTTACGCTGTGATTTTTCAATGGCGTTAGATACCATGCGGTGCTCGATTGCTTCGCCCTTCTCCATGCCTAACTTCTGCATTAGTCCTTTAATACGCTCTGGCGCAAAAATTCGAAGCAAGTTATCTTCTAATGATAGGAAGAAACGTGAAGAACCTGGATCACCTTGACGACCCGCTCGGCCACGTAATTGGTTATCAATGCGACGAGACTCATGGCGCTCAGTACCGATGATGTGAAGCCCGCCAGCGGCTAATACTAAATCGTGGCGTATTTGCCAGTCTGCCTTGGCTGCTTGTTGTTCTGCATCAGTGGCACTATCACCTAAGGCGGCTAGCTCAACTTCTAACTTACCACCCAAACCAATATCGGTGCCACGGCCTGCCATGTTAGTGGCAATAGTCACAGCACCAGGACGGCCTGCTTCTGCAATAATGCTGGCTTCACGCTCGTGTTGCTTGGCGTTAAGCACATTGTGGGGGACATCAGCATCAGTTAGCGCTTGAGACACCATTTCTGACATCTCAATTGACGCAGTACCCACTAACACTGGGCGCTGTTCTTTTACACAAAGACGAATGTCTTCAATAATGGCATCAAACTTTTCTGCCATTGTTAAATACACTAGGTCGTTCATATCTTTACGTTTAACATCAACGTTGGTTGGGATAACCAAGACATCTAGATCGTATATTTGATGTAATTCAAATGCTTCTGTATCTGCAGTGCCCGTCATACCGGCAAGTTTGTCGTACAAACGGAAGTAGTTTTGGAAGGTAGTTGAAGCCATGGTTTGGCTTTCTTTTTGAATCGTCACGCCTTCTTTAGCTTCTATGGCTTGGTGAATGCCTTCTGACCAACGGCGACCAGGCATAGTACGGCCGGTATGTTCGTCAACAATGACAATTTCGTCATCTTGAACGATGTAATCGATATTACGAGAGAAGACAACCAAGGCTTTAAGTCCAGCATGTACATGGTGAAGCAGTGTTAGATTAGCTGCTGCATACAGGCTTTCACCCTCTGCAAGTAGCCCAGCGCCAACTAGTAACTCTTCAACAAACTGGTGGCCTGCTTCTGTAAGCTCTATGGTCTTGTGGGACTCATCGTAGGTGTAATGACCAGTGGGCTCTTCATCCCCTTCTACTTTTGGCTGAAGTTCCAGCCGAGGCACCAAGCCGTTGATGGCGATATACATTTTAGTATTATCTTCAACGGGGCCCGAAATAATCAAGGGTGTACGTGCTTCGTCGATCAGTATAGAGTCAACTTCGTCGACAATGGCAAAATTTAGTACCCGTTGAACCTTATCTACAGCACTAAAGGCCATGTTGTCACGCAGGTAATCAAACCCGAATTCGTTATTAGTGCCATAAGTTACGTCGCAGGCATAAGCATCACGCTTAATAGTGCTGTCTTGGCCAGACAAAATGATACCCACAGATAAACCAAGGGCTTCATACAAAGGTCGCATCCACTCAGCATCTCGCTGGGCTAAGTAATCGTTCACCGTAACTACATGCACGCCAATAGCTGGAATAGCATTAAGGTATACGGCCAGCGTAGCAACTAAGGTTTTACCCTCACCTGTGCGCATTTCCGATACCTTTCCTTGATGTAAGGCAATACCGCCAATCATTTGTACGTCAAAGTGACGTAATTGCATAAACCGGATTGAAACTTCTCGGCATACGGCAAATGCTTCAGGTAATAACTGGTCTAACGTTTCACCAGCCTCAAAACGCTGGTTAAATTCTGCGCGTTTAGCTGCAAGGTCGGCATCAGTCAATGGCTGAACACCGCTTTCTAATTCGTTGATCTTGTTTACAATTTTATTATATCGCTTCACTTCACGATCGTTTTTGCTACCAAAAAGTGATTTAAATATTTGTACCATTATCTTGTCTTTTTATATGCGCTGGCGCGCTTGTTAGGGATAAATGAGACGTTTATGATCTCTTCTATTACTATGGGGCCTTAGGCGTGTTTTCAAAGGCCTCAAACGTAAAAAAGCCGGAGTTCTTTGGGAACACCAGCTCTTTCGTTATTGTTTATTAGACTGCAGCGGCAGTTTGGCTCATATAAGCTATAGGAGAGTCGGCTTCATCGTCGAACGTAACCACTTCCCAGGCATCCTGTTGCGCTAATAATTCACGCAGCAACATATGATTTAAACCATGGCCAGATTTATAGCCTTCAAACTTACCTATCAGACTACGGCCCAATAAATACAAATCACCTACCGCATCTAATACCTTATGCTTAACAAACTCGTCTTGATAACGCAGACCATCTTCGTTAAGTACACGGTAATCATCTACTGCGATAGCGTTATCTAAACTGCCACCTAACGCCAAATTTTTGGAGCGTAGGTATTCAAAGTCTTTCATAAACCCAAAGGTACGTGCACGACTCACTTCTTTCACATAAGAAGTACTCGAAAAATCCAACTGGGTGGTGCAGTTTCGACTTTCAAAAAGTGGGTGATCAAAGTCAATCGTAAAGCCCACATGAAAACCATTATGTGGCTCTAATGAAGCTATTTTGTCATCTTGACTAACGCTGACGGTCTTTTTAATTCGAATGAATTTTTTAGCTGCATCTTGCTCTTCAACACCAGCTGACTGCAACAAGAAGATAAATGGTGCCGCACTACCATCCATAATTGGCACTTCTTCGCTACTTAACTCTACGTAAGCATTGTCTATACCAAGCCCAGCAAAGGCCGATAGAAGATGCTCAACGGTACATACCCGCACACCGTCTTGCACTAAATTTGTAGATAGCGTTGTGTCACCCACGTTATCTGCCGTAGCAGGGATGGAGACCACAGGATCGAGATCCGTTCGGCAAAAAACTATACCGACATTAGCCAGGGCAGGTTTCAATGTTAGGTAAACTTTTTTACCCGTATGAATACCAATACCAGTGGCTCTAATAATATTTTTTAATGTACGCTGTTTGACCATTATGTCCTAGACCCTACACCCGGGGATAGCCGAGAATTGTAGCACAATAAATCTGCCTCTGAGGGCAACAAGCCCCTCATGACAGGTAAAAAGCGCCAGCACCTAAGACCTAAATCTTAATCAGCTTGACGCCGCAAAAACGCAGGGATATCTAAATAATCAATATCACCTTCTGAACTACTAGCAGCATCCATGTCTAGACCACTCAAACGTGCATCGCCTGCCAATGTATCTTTGACAGTAGGTAATTCCATTTGATCGACCGTAGGCCGTCTCATAGTATTATTGACCACAGCTTTCACAGTTGGTTCAATCTGTTGTGCATAACCGTGACCTAAACCTGTAGCAACAACCGTTACTTTTAATTCATCCGACATTTCTGGGTCAATAACAGTACCAATAACCACGGTAGCATTGTCTGAAGCGAATTCCTCTATCGTATTACCTACTTCAGAGAACTCACCCAAATTCATGTCTAACCCAGCAGTAATATTGACCAAAATGCCCTTAGCACCTCGTAAATCAACATCTTCTAGTAGCGGGCTGCGGACTGCGGCTTCTGCGGCTTCACGGGCCCGGTCTTCACCTCGGGCAACACCAGTGCCCATCATCGCCATGCCCATTTCAGACATTACAGTGCGTACGTCTGCAAAATCGACGTTGATCATGCCGGGGCGAGTAATTAGGTCAGCAATACCTTGTACAGCACCTAAAAGCACATCGTTTGCAGTACTAAACGCCGTTAGCAAACTACAGTTTTTACCCAACACAGGCAGTAGTTTTTCATTTGGAATAGTAATCAATGAATCGACATGCTCTGCCAATTCCTTAAGACCCTGCTCTGCGATAGCCATACGCTTACGTCCCTCAAAAGGGAATGGCTTAGTCACAACAGCCACCGTTAGAATGCCCATTTCACGGGCGACTTCAGCCACAATAGGTGCAGCACCAGTGCCTGTTCCGCCACCCATGCCTGCAGTAATAAAGACCATGTCGGCACCTTGCAGAATACTTTCAATCTGCGCCCGATCTTCAATAGCTGCTTCACGGCCAACATTAGGATTAGCGCCAGCGCCTAGGCCTTTAGTAATTTGAGCGCCTAATTGAATCACCGAACGAGCTTCCATACCTCTAAGGGCTTGAGCATCGGTGTTGGCACACACAAATTCTACGCCGTCTATTTCGCTAGACAACATATGGCTTACAGCATTACCACCGCCACCGCCTATACCAATCACTTTAATGACTGCATTTTGCGGCACGTTATCAACTAATTCGTACATCGCCTTGCTCCTAGTCTAATTTATTATTTTTCTGATCACGAATCCCATCGTACATCAGACTTCACTTCCGACATTCACCTGAGTGATTTATCGTTAAAAATTTACCTTGACCCAAGCTTTAAATTTAAGCAGCCATTGGTTCGTATCAAACCCAAAGCTCATCCGACTAGTCGGCACTACCTGAGTAGATGGCCCTGCTTGTTGAGCGTAGTTTAACAACCCCACACAAGTGGAATAGGTTGGATTATCCAACAAGCCACCAGGCCCCTGGGCCTTGTGTGGTTTGGCCAAGCGAACTGGCATATGAAAAATCTCTTCTGCCAACTCTACGGCGCCTTCCATCTGGGCTGTACCGCCAGTTAACACCATGCCAGCTGCAATCAAGTCTTCGTAGCCACTGCGCCTCAACTCGGATTGAACTAAGGTGTATAACTCTTCATAACGCGGCTCGACTACTTCGGCCAAGGCTTGGCGAGACAAGTCTCTAGCAGGTCGATCACCTACGCTAGGCACTTTAATACTTTCCGACAAATCTGTTAGCTGCGCCAACGCGCAGGCATACCTTACTTTTACATCTTCGGCGTGAACAGTGGGTGTACGCAATGCCATAGCAATATCGTTTGTCACTTGGTCACCAGCAACGGGTATCACCGCTGTGTGTCGAATAGCTCCTGCGGTGAATACGGCCACATCAATGGTACCGCCACCCATGTCTACTAAGCACACACCCAATTCTTTTTCATCATCTGTGAGCACGGCATAGCTAGATGCCAGAGCGTTAAGAACAATGTCATCCAGTGCCAAGTCACAACGACTCACGCACTTTTCAATATTTTGTGCTACGTTAAGTGCACAAGTGACAATATGCACTTTTACTTCTAGCCGCACGCCCGCCATGCCTAGAGGATCTTGAATACCTTCCTGGCCGTCAATGACATACTCTTGCGGCAATATATGTAAAATCTTTTGATCAGACGGAATGGCCACCGCCCTAGCTGCCTCGATCACCCGTTCCAAATCAAGCTCGGACACTTCACCAGCTTGTATGGCCACAATGCCATGGGAATTCATACTGCTAATGTGATTGCCACCAATGCCTACGGTGACCGTATTAATTTTACAATCTGCCATCAGTTCAGCTTCTTCGATGGCACGCTTTACCGACAACACGGTAGATTCGATATTAGCAACAATGCCTCGTTTTAAACCACGAGACTCTTGAGCGCCAATGCCCACAACTTGAAGTTGACCATCGTCACCAAGCTCCGCCACCATAGCGACCACTTTAGAGGTACCGATATCCAACCCAACTACCATGGGTTTTATTGCTGTGTCTGCCACCCAAATCTTCCCTTATTTATGCGTTTTTCAAGCGGTCAAAATAGACCACTTACAGATTGCATTATTATCCCACACTTCGGCTTCTAAGTGGTGGATTTATCGAGCAAATTAGCACCAATTTGGCAGCCAAATAATGTGCCTTAACCTGCCTCTTTCCACGCCACAGATACACCGTGCGCGTAACGGCCATCTATCCGTTTAATGGTGTTAGCTTTAGTAACAAAGTGACTATGGTAGACCTTCATTAAACGCTGCAATCGAGACAACACTTGGTCTCGCCCAAGCACCAACACAATACTGTTATCCAGCCGAACCTCAACCGCTCCACGACGGGCCATAGACAGCTGATCAATCGTCAAATTATCTCGGCCCACCATCCAACTCATTTGCCGAAACAGCTGACTCATAGCCCATGCACTACCTGCCGGACCTGCCAGTATCGGCAATCGTTCAAATCCCACTACCTGGTTAGGCGCCACTAACACTAGTTCACCCTCATGGTTAATGAAGCCACCACCCTGCCAGCGGGCCATAAAAATTTCCTGCGACGCCTCAACCATCAATCGATTGGGCCACACACGACTCACCTTGGCATCACTTACCCATGGATGGCTTTCCACCTCCTGTCGAAGCTCTTGCAAATCTGCTCCAAAAAAAGAATCCGATAAGTGGCCATTTAATTGAGCTTGCAATGCCACTTTTTCTGCAGCGGGTATATCTGTTTGTAAAATAATTTGCTGTAATGGCCGCTGTAACCAAGGCTGGATAGCCTGCCAGGTGAGCACCCCCGCCGTTAACAACACTAGCACCAGCAGCAACTTAGCACCCCAACTCCAGTGACCTACTTGCACTCCGTTACCCATGGTTATTATCCATCCGTATCTCGAGCCAATGCTAAATTCAAAATTACCAAGGTTAATTGAGCAAAACTAAGACCAGCGGCTTCAGCGGCCATAGGCACCAGACTGTGACTCGTCATACCTGGCGTGGTATTCACCTCTAACAACCAATTTCGTCCCTGTTTATCGCGCATCACATCGATGCGCCCCCAATCTCGACAACCTAACACCTGAAACGCATAGCGGCACTCATCCTGCATACCTTGCTGTTGCGTTTTCGTCATAGGATTATCAAATAAATATCGCGTTTTCTCGGAGTAATATTTGGCTTGCAGGTCGTAAAAAACATTATCAGTTTCTAACCTAATAGCCGGCAAAGAGAGGTCGTTGAGTATAGGCACTGTGTATTCATCGCCATCGATAAATTGCTCCGCCATTACTTCACGATCATATTCTGCCGCATCTCGGTAAGCCCGCTCTAAGGTTGCGGCAGAATCAACAATATTAATGCCTAAACTTGACCCTTCGTGAACTGGCTTTACCACCAGCGGTAAGCCAAGGCGCTTAGCAACCTCGGCCCAATTGCTAGAATCATTAAGAACTTCATAAGCCGGTGTTCTCACGCCTTGGGCCAACCACACCAGTTTAGTCATGAGTTTATTCATGCCCAAACTAGAGGCTAAAACACCACAACCGGTGTAAGGCACTTGCATGAATTCAAGCACGCCTTGAAGCGTTCCATCCTCACCACCACGGCCATGGAGGATTATAAATGCCGCATCCATGCCAGCTTGTTGCAACTGAGTGACCTGATCTTGACCATCAGCCCCTAAATCTAGACCAAAGGCATTCACACCAGCACTTTGCAGGTGGGCCAACACTTGCTTACCACTCATCAGCGAAATTTCACGTTCTGCTGAAGTGCCACCATAAATAACAGCAACGCGTGCTTTGGGTACTGTGAGCAAGTGCGTCCAATTTTGAGACAGGTTCATATTATTCATCTAAGTGTCTTCTTGTTGCATTTTGTCAAGTAACGCTCGGGAAATCTGCCCTATGTCGCCTGCACCTTGAGTTAACAAGAGGTCCCCATCGAGCAAAATATTCTCCAACACTGGAGCAACAGCGGCTCCACGCTCTACAAATATTGGGTCTACTTGGCCTCTTGACCGAATACTGCGACATAAGCTACGGCCATCAGCGCCGTTAATTGGCTCTTCTCCAGCAGGATAAATATCCAATAACACCAACACATCTACTCGTGATAACACATCCACGAAGTCTTCATATAAGTCTCGCGTCCGGGAGTATCGATGGGGCTGATAGACCATTACTAAGCGACGGCCTGGCCAGCCAGCACGAATGGCATCAATGGTTGCCGAGACTTCCCGTGGATGGTGCCCATAATCGTCCACTAAGGTGGCAGTGCCTTGCTGAGCAGGGTAATCGCCCAATACTTGGAAACGTCGACCAACCCCTGAAAATTCATTTAAACCGGTGACAATATGCTCATCTGCTACTTCCAAATCTGTCGCAACAGCAATAGCTGCTAGGGCGTTTTGTACATTATGTTTGCCCGGCATAGTAAGGGCAATGTCTAAGTCTTTGTGACCTTGCCTACACACTGTAAACGAAGTGATCATGCCATTTTGAACAAGATTTATGGCCTTTACATCGGCGCTTTCGTCGAAACCATAGGTCATTAACGGCCGACTCACCTGGGGCAATATTTCCCAAACCACTGGGTCGTCTACACACACAATAGCCAAGCCATAAAATGGTAGGTTGTGGAGGAATTCTACAAAGGTTTTCTTTAACCGGTTAAAGTCTCCTTCGTAGGTGGACATATGATCTGCATCAATGTTGGTGACAATAGAGGTTAACGGCTGTAAGTGCAAAAAGGATGCATCACTTTCGTCGGCTTCGGCGACCAGATAAGAACTCGCCCCTAGCTTTGCATTAGTTCCAGAACTTGTCAGTTTACCGCCAATAACAAAGGTTGGATCTAGGCCACCAGCAGCCAAAACTGAAGCGACCAAAGAAGTGGTGGTGGTTTTCCCATGGGTTCCTGCAACGGCAATACCATGGCGATAACGCATTAGCTCGGCCAACATTTGCGCCCGTTGTACGATAGGAATACGATGTGCGCGCGCCGCCACTAGTTCTGGGTTTTCTTCAGTCACTGCTGTAGACACCACCACCACGTGAGCACCACGGACGTTTGCTTCTTGATGCCCAATAAAAATCTGTGCTCCATGACTTGCCAATCGTTGAGTTACAGGGCTTACTCTTATGTCCGAGCCACTAATCTCATATCCTTGGTTGAGCAACACCTCAGCGATACCGCACATTCCAACACCGCCAATACCTACAAAATGAATACGTTTGATACGTCGCATTTCTGGAATTGTATATTGATTTGGTGGGATGATTTTAACCACGGGCAATCTCCATGCAGTGCTGTGCTACAGTGTAAGCGGCCTTTGGTGCAGCGCAGGTTAAGGCTGCTGTGGCCATCTTATCTAGCGTTGTTGGGTGGCTTTGTAAAGCCTTAATATTTTCACTTAAAGTGGCTGGTGAAAGCTTCGCTTGTGGCAATAAGATAGCCGCACCAGCGTTGACTAAAACAGTGGCATTAGCCGTTTGATGATCGTCTACAGCGTGAGGATAAGGCACTAATATTGACGCCACTCCGGCGCCAGCCAACTCGCTTACAGTTAACGCTCCAGCACGACAAATAACTAGATCGGCCCAAGCATAAGCCAGCCCCATGTCGTCAATATAGGCTTCTACCTTAGCGACCACGTTAGCTTTATCATACCCAGCCTGAGTCACTTGGTGATGCTTTGGTCCTGTTTGATGCCATATTTGTGGCCTTTCATTGGCCGCTATTGACGCCATCGCTAAAGGCACCAATTTGTTAAGAGCGAGGGCCCCTAGGCTGCCGCCTACAATCAGCACCCTAAGTCCATCATGCTCTGACTTATGCTCTGTAATATTAGATCGTAATGGGTTACCCACAGTGGTCGCTTGTCCATCAGAAAAGCTGCCAGCAAATGCTTGTAAGGTTCTATTGGCAAACGGGCGCAATAAACGATTTGTGAGCCCAGGAATTGCATTTTGTTCATGCAGGATAAGCGGCACTCCTAACAGCTTGGTCGCCAAACCGCCTGGGCCCGCCACAAAACCACCCATGCCCAAAACACAGTGGGGCTTAAAGCGGCGGATAACCCTAACGGACTGCAACAAAGACTTACATAAACGCCAAGGGGCAAGCACCAACGACGATATACCTTTGCCTCGCAATCCCACTACATCGATACAATTTAATTTATATCCGGCCTCTGGGACCAGACGGGCTTCTATACCTCTGCCAGTACCTAACCATTCTACCTGCCAATCACCTTTCTGCAAGATCTCAGCGGTAGCTAAAGCTGGGTAAACATGACCACCGGTGCCTGCCGCCATAATCAGAACACGCTTGGTATCAGCTGGATCATTGGGCCTATTCATGAGACTTACCCTGGCGTTTAGTGTCTACATCAAACCATTGATCAACATCATCAAGTCCTGGGGTCGGTTTGGCATCTAACCCACCTGAAACGCTTAAGGGTTCTGATGCTCGCTGACGAACCTCACCATGAATAGTATATTCACTAGACGAGCCAACATAGTCAGCGTTATTTTCCAACGAAATACGCAACAAAATACCCAAACTACTGGCACAGGCCAGCATACTACTACCACCGTAGCTAACAAACGGAAGCGTTAACCCTTTGGTAGGTAATAGCCCCAAATTTACGCCAATGTTAATCATAGCTTGAGCGGCAATCAGCAATACCAAACCATACGCTAAGTAGGCAGAAAAATGACGCCCTAAACGCTCGGCTTTTTGACCCACCTTTAGGCCGCGTACTATCAGCACGCCATACAAAGCCACAACAATCAAAGCACCAAACGCACCCCACTCTTCTGCCAGCACTGAATACACAAAGTCTGTATGGGCTTCGGGCAAGTAAAATAACTTTTGCATGCTTTGGCCTAAGCCTTCACCAAACCAGCCGCCTCGGCCAAACGCAATTTGCGCCTGGGTTAATTGATAACCACTGCCAAATGGATCACCCCAAGGGTCTAAGTAGGTCATTAATCGTTTAACCCGGTACTCTGCAGCAAAAATAGTCATTGCACCCAGGGCGGCAGCGGCCACAAGTACGATGGAAATATGACGTTTACGCATACCTCCTAAAAAAAACATACCCAACACGGCACACATCATCACAACTACCGCACCAAAATCTGGCTCTAACAAAAACAGCACGATAAACGCACCTAAAACAACTAAGGATTTGGAGAACCCTGAAAAATGGTTTCGAATCTCTTCCTGCTGGCGAACTAAGTAACCGGCCATAAAGGCTACAACGGCTATTTTAGCAAATTCTGAAGGCTGCAAACTCAATGGACCTATGGGAATCCATCGTGTACTGCCATTCACATTTCGGCCTAACCCAGGAATCAATACGGCAACCAATAACAACACTGCAAGTAGCAACAAGTATGGGCTTTGCTTTTGCCATACGTGTACGGGCGTTAATAGGCATACTATTAGACTAACGCTACCTAGAATGATAAATAAAAGCTGACGCTTACTTTGGTAAAAAGGGTCGTTAAACGTAATTGCCACTACATCCATAGACGCCGATGTAATCATTATGTAACCAATAAGCGCCAATGCCAACGCAGGCAAAAACAAGGCTAAATCTAACCTTTGACTAACTACCGCACGCCACTGCTCCGAGATCGAAATCATACTAAAGCCCTTACCAATTCTGCGAAGTGATCGCCTCTTGCTTCAAATCCAATGTAAGCATCAAAACTAGCACACGCTGGAGATAGCAGCACCAAATCACCACTAACAGCTTGTCGATGCGCCATACTTATGGCTTCTTGCATGCCGGTTGCATGGCTAAATTCCACCTTTCCAGCCAACACCTGCTCAATATGTTTCGCGTCCTCACCGATCAATAGGGTTTGTTTTCCGTATCGGGATAATGGCTCTACAAGGTCAGAGAAATCTGCTCCCTTACCTACTCCACCTGCAATTAGAATGATCTTTCCAGCAAGGTCTGGGCCTAGGCCCTCCAATGCGGCTACGGTTGCACCAACATTCGTTCCTTTAGAGTCGTTAATATAATCAACACCACCGATGCTGGCTACTCGTTCGCATCGATGCGGTAAACCTGTGAAGCTTGTTAGGGTGTCAATCATCGCAGCCATTGGCAAACCAACAGCCTGGCCTAGGGCCAGCGCAGCGAGCGCATTCGCAACGTTATGACGACCAGACATTGCCATTTTCGCTACCGATATAATGGGCTGTAACCCCTTTACCAACCACTCCTCACCACCCTCTTTGCGTACGCCAAATTGACCTACATCGGGATCACCTAAACTAAACCGTGTTTGAGTTACAGTGTCTGGCACTAGGGGATTAGTTAGAGCGTCATCACCATTGATTACCACAGCTTTACACGCTTGAAAAACACGGTGTTTTGCTTGGTGATATGCCATTAAATTGTCATACCTGTCCATGTGATCAGGGCTTACATTGAGCACACAGGCCACGGTAGCACCTAAGGCAGTAGTGGACTCTAACTGAAAGCTAGACAATTCCATGACATACAAATCTACGTCGTTAGCTAATAAAGACACCGAAGGCTCGCCAAGATTACCGCCAATTGCAACGTTTAAACCTGCCGTTTTGGCCATTTGACCCACTAAACTGGTCACGGTGCTCTTAGCATTTGACCCTGTAATAGCAACAATAGGGACGCCAGCAGAACGAGCAGCGTGAGCAAAGACGTCCACATCACTGCGTATAGGAATGCCTGCTTTGGCCGCTGCGACTAAAGCAGGTTCTCGCATGGACACGCCAGGGCTTAAAATAATTTGACTGGCACTGAGACATAAGTCGTGAGCAAATTCGCCTAAATGTATTGGCGTATCTGGCTGTTCTGAAGTTAGCTGATCTAGAAATGGAGGATACTGTCTCGAATCAGCTACTTGAAATCGCTCACCTTGAAGCGCCAAATACTGAGCACAGGCTAGCCCGGTTTTTCCCAAACCAATAATCAGACTAAAGCGATCACTAACTATCAACGACATGGGGCAACTAAGCCTCCTAAATGTTCAATATTTATCGCAACCTATCGCAACTTAAGAGTGGCCAAACCGATCAGCACTAATACCACGGTAATAATCCAAAAACGTACGATAATTCGTGGTTCTGGCCAGCCTTTAAGCTCGAAGTGATGGTGTATTGGTGCCATACGGAAGATACGCTTCCCGGTCAATTTAAACGAAGCCACCTGCAAGATAACCGATACCGTTTCCATCACAAACACACCACCCATAATAAACAGCACTAGTTCTTGTCGTACAATGACCGCCACAACGCCCAAGGCAGCTCCTAAAGCCAATGCACCAACGTCACCCATAAACACCTGGGCAGGGTAGGTGTTAAACCACAAAAAACCCATGCCAGCACCAACAATGGCGGCACAAAATACCACCAGCTCTCCTGCACCCCTAATGTAGGGAATATTAAGGTATTCAGAAAATACCGAGTGACCCGTCAAATAGGCAAACACGGCCAATGCTCCAGCAATCAATACCGTAGGCAATATAGCTAAACCATCCAAACCGTCGGTTAGGTTGACGGCGTTTGAAGTTCCCACGATGACAAAATAAGTGAGCAGAATATAGAGCACACCAATGTTTATGCCAACGGTTTTGAAAAACGGCACAATGAGTTCTAATTCTTGAGGGGTTTGGGCACTATAGTACAAGAATAAAGCTGCTCCTAGGCCTCCCACTGATTGCCAAAAATACTTCCAGCGCGCAGAAAGTCCACGGGAATTTTTTTCTACTACCTTACGGTAATCATCTACCCAACCTACGGCACCAAACACTGCAGTTACAGCAATCGTGACCCAAATATAACGATTGGTTAAGTCACCCCACAACAAAGCACTGATGAGAATAGCCACTAGTATGAGGGCTCCGCCCATGGTTGGAGTGCCGGCCTTAACCAAATGAGTTGGAGGGCCATCTTCACGAATTGATTGTCCGATTTGTTTAACCTTTAAGTGTTCGATCATATACGGACCAATAGCCAAGGCAATAAACAAGGCCGTCAGCACCCCCATAATACCGCGCATGGTGAGGTAATGAAAAACGCCAAAGACGCTGTAATACTGGGCCAAATAATCTGCTAACCATAACAACATGAGCTAGTTTCCACGGTTAATTAATGTTTCTACAACTTGCTCCATTTGGCTGGATCGAGACCCCTTAACCAAACAACTCAAGTCAAATTTTGGTAGCTGTTGAAAACAGCTAGATAAATCTTTTTTATCAACACAGGCCTTCCCATAAAGCCCCCCTTGTTGCAGATAACTCTCAACAGCCACAGCTGCTAACGGGCCAAAACCATAAAACTGTTCAATACCGGCTGCTGCAACTTGTGCGCCAATACGCTGATGCAACTGCCGCTCTTGTTGACCTAATTCGCCTAAATCACCCAGCATAAAACACCGTTTCCCATCGCACTGCTGTAGTACATCAATGGCTGCTTTCACTGATCCTGGATTAGCATTGTAGGTATCGTCGATGACACAACGATTGTGGCTTAATGCATGACTCACCAGACGCCCTTGATAAGGTCTAACTTGGCCTAAACCTACGACAATTTGATCTAAGGATAATCCCAGAGCTAAAGCGGCGGCGGCTGATGCTAAGGCATTGGCAACGTTGTGCTGCCCTAGCAATTGCAGATCTACTTGCCGCTGTTGCTGGCCTAGGTGCAGAACAAAACGGCTTCCCCTCGACGTGCGCTGTACATCACTGGCATACACACTTGCGTCTTCATTAGTTAAACTGAAGCTCCATACACGTCGGGGATGCGCCAACACTTGCCACTCCTGAACATGCGGATCATCTAAGTTAAGTACTACCTGACCCTGTTCGGAAAGCCCCGATATTATTTCACCCTTAGCTTTAACCACGTTTGCCAAACTACCAAAACCAGATAAATGGGCTTCTTGGGCATTGTTCAAAATAGCTACATCTGCCATCGCAATACGGCTGGTATAAGCGATTTCTCCAATATGATTGGCCCCAAGTTCTAATACACGATAATCAACGTCATCGTGCATACCCCAAAGGGTCAATGGCACGCCAATATCATTGTTATAGTTGCCGTGCGTTACCTCAACCTGACCCGCTTGAAATAATACCTTCTGTAATATTTCCTTAACGGTAGTTTTTCCGCTACTACCGGTCACTGCTACAAACTGGCCATTTAGGCTTTGACGTTTAAGTACAGCCAACTGCCCAAGTGCAATACGAGTATCTGGAACTACCAACAGAGGCAAGTCAGTGTCTATTTCAGTACTAACAAGCGCTGCACATGCACCCTGGCTTTGCGCTTGAGCAATGAATTCGTGACCATCAAAGTTGGGGCCGACTAAAGCTACAAATAGATCTCCAGCAACCAAACTGCGGGTATCCGTGGACAACTCACTAAAAGCAGCTTCGCCAATGACATGGCTGCCTGGTACTTTTTTAGCCAGCTCAGTTAAGCTAAAGGACGTCATTAACTCAACCCTCCCGCAAGTGCAGTTAATACTTGCTCGTGATCGCTAAAATGATGTTTATGGCCTTGGATATCTTGATAGGTTTCATGGCCTTTACCAGCAATAAGTACAATATCACCCGGTTTGGCGCGTCTCATCGTTAAGGCAATAGCTAGGCTTCGATCACCTTCTACCACTACTTTTTCTCGTCGTTTAAAACCCTTAACAATGTCTGCTAGAATTTTCTCACTAGATTCTGTTCGAGGATTGTCATCTGTCACTACCACGTGATCAGCCCACTCTTCTGCGATGCTTGCCATCTTTGGGCGTTTACCTACATCCCTTCCACCACCACACCCAAATACCACCCATAACTGGCCACGAGCCACGTGCTCTTTGGCTGCCATTAACGCTTGCTCTAAAGCATCAGGGGTATGGGCATAATCGACAATAGCCTGTGGCATATTTTTTGAGTCCTGGTTGCCACTTATTAACTGCATCCTGCCGCATACTGTAGTGAGTTTGTTTATTACAAACATTGCAGATGACAGATCAACTTTGTGTAACAGGAGCACCGCCAAAGTGGCCAATAAATTACTTAGGTTAAATCGTCCAATTAGCCCCACTTGCAATAACGTTTGGCCTTTAGGTGTATTCACCATGGCTTCTATGCCATGCTCGTGTTGGATAATGGAGGACACGCCTATGTCTACATAGTCAACTTCTGAGATTTGGGCACTATAGGTGTAGGTTTGCACCGAGGGTGCAATTTCGTTAAGTAATCCACGGCCAAAATCATCGTCGAAGTTAATGACTGCATGCCGCAAACTTGGCCAATTAAATAACTTGGCCTTCACTTCACCATAGGCTTGCATAGTTCCATGATAATCAAGGTGATCTTGGGTGAGGTTGGTAAACACAACCGTTTCAAATCGACAGCCGTTTAAACGCCCTTGATCTAAACCATGGGAAGAGACCTCTATAGCGCATGCCTTAGCCCCAGCCTGCACCATTGCGCCTAACTGCCCCTGCATGGTGACTTCATCTGGCGTAGTATTTGGTCCTTGCTCTAGCGCATCAAGTAAACCATAGCCCAAGGTACCCATCACACCGCAGGTTCGCCCAAGGTCCGAGAGACACTGGGCGATAAAGTGGCTACAGCTTGTTTTACCATTGGTACCAGTAATGCCTATCAGTGACATCTGTTGACTGGGCTCATTGTTGGTACGAGCAGCAATTGAACCCTGTATAGCTGCAAGATTGGGTATCCCCACAATGGGAACAGTGAGGTTAGATGAGTCCAATTTCAATGCCTGTTGTGCATCGATAGCTACCGCCACGGCTCCACTTGCCTGCGCTTGCTCTATATAGCTGCGCTGCCGCTTTGGCTCCCCTAAACAGGTTATAAACAAGTCACCTTGTTTTACCTGCCGGCTATCCGATGACACCCCATACACACAAACATCTGCCCATTGTTGGGCTTGCCCTGGCAGGGGCATCAGTTCATGTAAGCGTTTGGTATCCACATCCAACCTCACTGTTAACCTTTTAATGGCATCAGATTATCTGGTGCCACATTTAAAAGCCGTAAACTCTCAGCCATAATGCGAGAAAATACGGGGGCAGCAACTTCGCCGCCATAATATTGCTCACCCTTAGGGTTATCAATAATTACTACGCAAACTAAGCGCGGCTTAGACGCTGGCGCCATGCCTGCAAACACTGCAGCATACACATCATCTGCATAACCACCATCCTTTGAAGGCTTATGTACCGTGCCGGTTTTACCAGCCACTCGATAAGACGGCACTCTAGCGCGAGTTCCCGTACCGCCTGGTTGAGTCACAGTTTCTAACATAGCAATCACCTGTTTAGCCACACGTTCTGGCATCACTCGCTCGGCTTCTGGCACCTGTTCTTGTTTCAAAAGCGATATGGGGCGTTTAAGTCCATAGCTGGCAAATACTGCGTAGGCCTGAGCCAATTGCACTGGCGTTACCGCGATACCATAACCATAAGCCATAGTCGCTAAGTTAATTGGATTCCACTTAGCGTAATTAGGTAAAACTCCTGTGCTTTCACCAGGAAAACCGCTCGCAGTTGCCTGACCTAATCCAAAGCTATAAAAGGTTTCTCTTACGCTATTTTCAGGTAGCGATAAGGCCAGCTTAGTGACTCCAACATTGCTTGATTTAGTGATGATGCCTGTGAGATCTAACACACCATAGTTACGATGGTCACGTATAGTCTTACGCTTAACCTTTACAAAACCGGGGTTGGTATCAATCTCACTGTCTGGGTCGTACTGCCCACTCATCAAGGCCGCCGCAATGGTAACAGGCTTCATTGTGGAACCAGGTTCTAGTACATCAGTTAAAGCCCGATTACGTAAACTGTCGATACTCATAACTGAACGGTTATTCGGGTTGTAAGCCGGCTGATTCACCATCGCCAATATTTCACCCGTCTGCACGTCTAAAACCACCGCTGAACCAGAAGAGGCATTATGCTGCTGTACTACGGCTTTTAGTTCCCGGTAAGCCACATACTGCATACGTAAATCGATGCTTAAAGTTAGATCTTTTCCAGGCTGTGCGCTAGACAATAGCTGCAGGTCTTTAACGGTTCGCCCTGTACGGTCTTTTTGCACCACCTTCTTGCCAGAGGTTCCCTGCAACCATGGCTCATAAGCCAACTCCATACCCTCTTGGCCCTGGTCATCAATATTATTAAACCCCACCAAATGAGTGGCAACTTCGGCTGCAGGGTAATAACGCTGAAACTCCTGCACACCATGTACACCATTCCATTTGTTGCTTAATACTGCTTCTGCCTCAACTGGATTGACACTGCGCTTGAGGTACATAAACTCTTTGTTTTTGAGGCGGGCTAAGCGCTCTAAAAACTCAACCTCACGCAAACCTAAGCTTTGAGCCACTTGTTTGGCTTGTTCTATGTCTTCACCTAATACCTGTGGGTTAGCCCACAAACTAACTACCGGAGCACTTACAGCTAAGGGCTCACCCCGGCGGTCTAAAATCATACCCCTGTGTGCCGGAATAGGCACTTCACGTACCATTCGGGCGTCACCTTGACGCATTAAAAAAGAACGCTCAGTGACATTGAGCTGCACTAAGCGCCAAGCCACAGCCGATGCGGCAATAAATAAAATTAACCATACCCAGCGCATACGCCATGGGTATTCCATAGCATTCACGGTTGGCGTACCAAAATGATTTCCTGGGCAAGTGGCACGCCCATGTCTAGCTGCTCAGTTACTATCGATTCAACACGGCTATGGGAAGCCCAAGCACTTTGCTCCAGCAATAGCTGGCCCCATTCCACTTGCATGTCGTTACGTTCTCTTTCTAACTGGTGGAGGTGGTTGATATGCCCCCTCGCTTCAAATGAGCTATAAATAACAAATTGAGCGCTAATCACTAATAACAACAGCAGCAAAAACCCCAACAACATGGCGTAACGCTCGGCCTGTAGGCTCGCGCGTTTTAACCACATATTGAGGTTTTGGCTCATATCTTTCATGCAATTTTTTCTGCCACACGCATTACCGCACTGCGTGACCGAGGGTTGATATCGATTTCATGAGGAGTTGGCTTACGAGCCTTACCCAATAGCGTTAAGCGCCGGTTAAGCTGATCTTCAGTCACAGGCAAACCGCGGGGAATATGGGAATCACCCTTTGCCTGCTCGCGCATAAACCGCTTAACAATACGGTCTTCTAAGGAGTGGAAACTTATTACGACTAAGCGGCCACCAGGGGCCAATGTTTCAAGTGCAGTTTGCAAGCCCACTTCTAAATCTTTTAGCTCCTGGTTGATGTGTATGCGTATGCCCTGAAACGCTCGAGTTGCAGGATTTTTACCCTTTTCCCACTTAGGATTAGCAACAGCAATAATGTTAGCCAGCTGCTTGGTGGTGGTGATAGGTTGCTGCTTACGATGTTCTACTACAGCCCGCGCCATTCTTCTAGAGAACCGTTCTTCACCATAATGGTAAAGTACGTCAGCTATTTCTTCCGCCCCAGCTCGCGCCAACCATTGTGCCGCAGATTCGCCTTCGTCTGGATTCATACGCATGTCTAATGGGCCATCATGCTGAAAACTAAAGCCTCTGCTGGCGTCGTCTATCTGTGGTGATGAAACACCTAAATCCAACAAAATGCCATGCACCTTACCAAAACAATCATTCTGCTCAGCAATCTGGCCCATGTTGGCAAACGAGGTTTGGGAGATAGCTAAGCGTGAGTCTTCGGCAATCATCAACTGCGCGTGTGCAATAGCCAAGGGGTCTTTATCAAAGGCCTGTAATTTTCCTTGGGGGCTCAGGTGTTGCAGAATAAGGCCACTGTGTCCGCCGCGGCCAAACGTTCCGTCCATATACATGCCATCGGCATCATGCACCAATAATTCTACGGCTTCATCAAGCAGGACGGATTTGTGGTTAAATTCTTGGGTCATTTCAGTTCCATTAATAAGGCCAGTCATTCACTGACTACAAGGACAACTGATGTAAGAGTTCCGGCAGCTCTTCAGTGTTGCTGTTGGC